>BFBZ01000004.1_pt53 | contig 195783 bp, 170 predicted proteins | sample 1888401 | NCBI WGS metagenome assembly BFBZ01 (sample SAMD00112614, study PRJDB3348) | symbiont metagenome | host: Chara braunii
CCTCCGGGATATGTCGGATTTGAGGAGGGCGGACAACTCACCGAATCGGTCCGGCGACGTCCATATAGTGTCATCCTGTTCGACGAGATCGAGAAGGCGCACCACGACGTATTCAACGTTCTGCTGCAAGTGCTGGACGATGGGCGGCTTACCGACGGTCAAGGCCGGACGGTGGACTTTAAGAACACGATCGTCATCATGACGTCGAACATCGGCAGCCATCGCATCCTCGAATATCGCGGCTCATATGACGGGCGCGATTATGAGCGGATGAAAGAGGCGGTGCTCGAGGAATTGCGGGCGGCGTTCCGGCCGGAGTTTTTGAACCGGGTGGACGAAACCATCGTGTTCCATTCGCTCGACGAGCAGCATCTGATGAGTATCGTGGATATCCAGTTAGCCGGATTGCGGGCCCGCCTGGCCGAGCGCCGGATCGAACTGGAACTCAGCGACGCGGCGAAGCGTCATCTTGTGCGTAGCGGTTACGATCCGAACTACGGCGCACGTCCGCTGAAGCGCGCGTTGCAGCGCGAACTCGAAACGGCGATTGCCCGGCGCATTCTGGCCGGTGAGGTCCGCGACGGCCAGACCATTCACGTCAAAACAGGAGAAGGCGGCGGCTTGACCTTTGAAATAACCCAAGGCGAGCCGGCCGAGGCGCGGACATAAGGCAGTAGAAATCGTTTTCTGGGAGGTAGGAGAAACATGTCAGGCAAGTTTGAAATCCGCCGTTCGATGGCGGTACTGGCTCTGGTGGCGGCATCGGTCGGCGGAGGCCTGGTGGCCTCGATGGCCGTGCACAGCCCCGGCAGCAGCGTTCCCGTATTCGTGTCGACGGCCCAGGCGGCAGCCGTGGAGCCGCAACAGATGTTGAGCTTCAGCGGCGTGGTGAAGAGGACCGCGCCGGCAGTGGTGCAGATCGATTCGACCAAGGTGATCAAGGCGAGCGATCAGCGCCGCGGCAACAGCCGCTCGATGCCGTTCGACGATCCGTTTTTCCGCCGCTTCTTCGGCGACGGCGACATGCCGCAGCCGAGAGACCGGCGCGAGCAGGGTCTCGGCTCGGGTGTCATCGTCAACAGCGACGGCTACATTCTGACCAACAACCACGTGGTGGAAGGCGCGACGAGCGTGAAGGTGACGACCTCGGACCGCCGCGAGTACACGGCCAAAGTGATCGGCACGGACTCGCAGACCGACGTGGCGCTCCTCAAAGTGGACGGCAAGAACCTGCCCTCGCTTTCGCTGAGCGGCAACAAGCCGGATGTGGGCGACCTGGTGCTCGCCATCGGCAATCCGTTCGGCATCGGCCAGACGGTGACGATGGGCATCGTGAGCGCCACCGGGCGCAACCTCGGCGGGCGCATTGAAGCCTACGAGGACTTCATCCAGACCGACGCCGCCATCAACCCGGGCAACTCGGGCGGCGCGCTGATCAACACGCGCGGCGAACTGATCGGCATCAACACGGCCATCATCCCGGGCGGCGGCGGCGGCAATCAGGGCATCGGCTTCGCGGTTCCGGTGACGCTCGCCAAGAACGTGATGGACCAGTTGATGCGCAGCGGCAAAGTGACGCGCGGCTACATCGGCGCCTACCTGCAGGACGTGGACCCGAACCTCGCCAAGGCGTTCAAGCTCGGCGAAGCGCGGGGCGTGGCCATCACGAACGTGGATAGCGGCACCCCGGCCGACAAGGCGGGGCTGAAATCGGGCGACGTGGTAACGCAGGTGAACGGCGAGCCGGTGGCGGACGTCAACTCGCTGCGGCTGCGAATCGCCTCGATGGCCCCGGGCACGAACGTGAAGTTTGGCATTCTGCGCGACGGGCGTGCGGAGACCTTTAACGTGACGCTCGGCGAACGGCCCGAGAACAACGACGGCACGTCGCGTTCGCGCGGCAACCGTCCGGGCTCGAACCAGGGCCGCCACAGCGCGCTCGAAGGAGTGTCTGTCGACGACCTGACCCCGCAGATGGCGCGCCAGTTGAATCTCGACCGCGGCACCACCGGTGTCGTGGTGACCGAGGTTGACGAATCGAGCGCGGCGGCCGAAGCGGGCCTCGAGCGCGGCGACGTGATCATGCAGGTGAACCGTACGAACGTGAAATCGGCGGACGACTTCGACCGGCTGGCCCGGCAATCGAGCGGCAGCACGCTGCTGATGGTGAACCGTCAGGGCCGAACCTTTTTCGTCGCGATCGAATCTAAATAAATCAGAAGCGCAGTGGAGGAGGGGGCTGCTCGCGGGCCGGCTTCGGTCCGCGGCGGCCCCTCAAAGCTAGAGGAGAAAATTTTGAGAGTCTGGCCTGTCTACCTCAATTCGCGAAACGATTCCGAGGCCATGGGCCGATCCTGGGAGCCGCCGGTGGATATCTACCGCCGGGGCGACGAGTGGCTGCTGAAGTTCGACCTGGCCGGCGTGCGGGCCGAAGACGTTCAGGTGCGCATCACCGGTTCGCGCATCACGGTAGCCGGCATCCGCCGCGACTGGGTGGTGGAGCAGGGATTCAGCTATCACTCGATGGAGATTTCATACAACCGGTTCGAACGGACGGTGGATCTGCCGGGCGATTTTTCCGGCCGGGAATTCCGGCTGGAGGCGCGCGACGGACTGTTGCTGGTTCGCGTAGCTTAGGGGGACGATATGGCCGAACAAGAGAAGATTCAGATTTTGCCGCTGGTGCCGCTCAAGAATTCGGTGCTGTTTCCGGGGCTGTTGATGCCGCTCGCCATCGGGCGTCCCGCATCGCTGGCGGCGGTGGAAGCAGCGCTGGCGACCGAGGAGAAGGAAGTGGTGGTGGTGGCGCAGCGGTCGAGCGACGTCGACAATCCGACGCAAAGCGACATTTACACCATCGGCACCAAAGCGGTGATCCGGCGCATGAACCGGCCGAACGAGGACACGCTCGAAGTGCTGGTGCTCGGCACCGAGCGCGTGGTGATCGTCAAGGTAGATCAGACCGAGCCGTTCACTCGCGCCCGCGTCAGCAGCTGGCCGCTGCCCGAGGACAAGAGCCCGGAAGTGGAGGCGCTGACCCGCGCGCTGCTCGAACTCGGAGCCAAGGCCATCAGCCTGGCGCAGCAGCAACCGCAGGTGCAGAATCCGCTGGAGCTCGGCAAGCTGCTCGGCTTTCAGGATGACCCCATGCGGCTGGTGTTCCTGCTGGCATCGATGTTCTCGCTCGATCTCAACAAAGAGCAGCAGTTGCTCGAATCCGACTCGCGGGCCGAGGCGCTGCGCAGCATGCACGGCTACCTGTCGCACGAATTGCAGGTGCTCGAACTGCGCAACAAGATCGCCTCGGACGCGCGCTCGGAGATGTCGAAGGACCAGCGCGAGTACATGCTGCGCCAGCAGATGCGGGCCATCCAGCAGGAGCTCGGCGAGAAGAATTCAGACCAGGCGGAAGTGGACCTGCTGCGCGAGCAGATTGAGAAAGCCGAGCTGCCCGAAGACGTTCTGAAAGAAGCCAAGCGCGAGTTGTCGCGGCTCGAGCGCATGCCGGCCGGCCAGCCCGAGCACTCGGTGATTCGCAGCTACCTGGAGCTGATCCTCGAGCTGCCGTGGAACAAAAAGACCGACGACAACCTGGACGTCGCGCGGGCGCGGCAGGTGCTCGACGAAGATCATTTCGGGCTGCGCGAGGTGAAGGAACGTATTCTCGAGCACCTGGGGGTGCTCAAGCTGAACCGGGAAGCGAAGGCGCCGATTCTGTGCTTTGTCGGGCCTCCGGGCGTGGGCAAGACGTCGCTCGGACAGTCGATCGCTCGTTCGCTCGGGCGCAAGTTCGAGCGCATGAGCCTCGGCGGACTTCACGACGAATCCGAACTGCGCGGGCACCGGCGGACGTACATCGGGGCGATGGCGGGCCGGCTGATTCAGGCCATGCGCCGCGCCGGCGCCAACAACCCGGTGTTGATGCTCGACGAAGTGGACAAGCTGGGGCGCGACTTCCGCGGCGACCCGGCCGCGGCGCTGCTCGAGGTGCTCGACCCTGAGCAGAACAAGACGTTCCGCGACAACTATCTCGATCTGCCGTTCGACCTGTCGAAGTGCTTCTTCGTCACCACGGCGAACACGATGAACATTCCGCAGCCGCTGCTCGACCGCATGGAGATTCTGCGCCTGTCGGGCTACAGCGAGGAAGAGAAGATCCAGATTGCGCGGCGCTACCTGATTCCGCGGCAGTTGAAGCAAACCGGGCTCAGCGCTGAACAGTGCCGGATTCCCGACGAGACGCTCAAAAAGCTGATCTCGGGCTACACGCGCGAAGCGGGATTGCGCCGCCTCGAGCAGGCCATCGGCCGGGTGGCAAGGAAGGTGGCGCTGCGGTTTGCCGAGGGCAACACGGAACCGCTCAGCGTCACGCCGGCCGAACTCGCCGAGATGCTCGGGCCCGAGCCGTTCTTCCAGGAAGCGATGCGGAAGAACCTGCAATCGGGCGTGGCGACGGGGCTCGCCTGGACGGAGGCGGGCGGCGATGTTCTTTACATCGAAGCCACGCTGCTGCCCGAGGGCAAGTCGATGACGCTCACCGGGCAATTGGGCGAGGTGATGCAGGAATCGGCCAAGACGGCGCAAAGCTTTGTGTGGTCGCACGCCGGCGAACTGGGGATCGACCCGGAACGCATCAAGCAGAACGGCGTGCACATTCACGTTCCGGCGGGCGCGATTCCGAAGGACGGTCCGTCGGCGGGGGTGACGATGGTGACGGCGCTGGCGTCGCTTTACTCCGAGCTTCCGGCGCGCGGCGACACGGCCATGACGGGCGAGGTTACGCTCACCGGGTTGGTGCTGCCGATCGGCGGCGTGAAAGAAAAAGTGCTGGCGGCGCGGCGGGCCGGAATCAAGCGCGTCATCCTCCCGCGGGCCAACCAGAAGGACCTGCGTGACCTGCCGGAACCGGCGCGCGCCGACACGGAGTTCATTTTCGCCGAGCGCGTCGAGGATGTGCTGGCGGCGGTGATTCCCGGGTTGCGCGAGCGCTTCCGCATCACGGCGAAGGTAGCGTAAAGTTTCTCCTGCCGTAACTCAGAAGCCCGGCTGGTCTCGCGGACCGGCCGGGCTATTTTCTTTCGGCACACGCAAGAAGCACGAGCGCGATGGACTTTGAAGGCGATGACCGGACGTTCCGGGTGCCTTCCTGAATCAAGGCTTCCGGGGCGCCGGATACTGATGCAGCTTTTGTTTCGTCGTGGCGCGCCATTCGGCGAGCGGAGGAGCCCCGGCCTGGTCGAAGTAGTGGGTTAGCTCGTCGCGCAGGGCGCGGATCTGTTTTTGATAACCGGGATCGGCGGCTACGTTGCGCGTTTCGCCGGGGTCGGCTTCAAGGTCGAATAGCTCGGTGGGCCAACCTTCGGCGCGCTCGATGTACTTCAGATTGCCGGTTCTCAGTCCGCGAACATAGGAGTACTCAAAATAAAGACGGTTTCGCCAGGCGGGAGTTTGTCCGCGGAGAAAGCCGGAGTAACTGCGGCCAACGCGGCGCGGGCCGGCCGGGGCGGAAACGCCTACGTACTCGAGAATGGTCGGGAAGAAATCGTACGAAGAGACTAAGGGGCGCACTGAGCGGGCGGGCGCGATCCTCCCAGGATGATTCCAGACAAGAGGCACGCGCAGCGATTCCTCGTACAGATTGAAGGGAACGGTGCCGTTGCCCTTACCCCACACGCCGTGGTGACCGGCGTTCCAACCTTGATCGGCGGTGAAGATGACGAGCGTATCGTCGCGCAGGCCGAGTTGCTCGAGGCGCGTGACGATGCGGCCTACGTTATGGTCGGCGCCGGTGACCAGGGCCGAATACCCCAACTTGGGTTCCCGCTTGCCGGACAGGCTCCCCAGCTCCGGGTTCTGCCAGGGGCTCACCGGCGTTTCGGGAAAGCAGGAAAACCGCGATTCCTTGTAGGGCGCACGGTACTCATCCGGCTGATAGTCGTAGGGCGTGTGCGGAGCGTAAAACGGCACGTAAAGATAAAAGGGCTGGCCGGACCTCTGCTGATTCAGAAAGTCGATGGCGAAGTCGCCGACCGCGTCCGTTTTGAAACCTGTTATCTTGCGCCGTTCTCCGTTGACGACAAACTCGGGATTGCGGTAGGTTCCGCCGCCGCCCGGGACGGTGGCCCAATAATCAAAGCCGGCCTGAGCCCGGTCATCTTCGCCCATGTGCCACTTGCCGCACATACCGAGGCGGTATCCGTTCTTCTTGAGTAACTCGGAGTACGTGAGGTGACCGTCGAGCCAGCGGCGGGCAGTAGGTCCGTAGCTGTCTTCTACTTCGAGATAGTCCTGGACGCCGTGAGTGGACGGCAGGGTGCCGGTCATGTAGGTCATCCGGCTGGGCGAGCAGACGGGAGTGCAGGCGAAGGCGTTTTCGAAGCGAACGCCGCCGGCGCTCAGGCGGTCGATGTTGGGCGTGTGCATATCACGGCAGCCGTAGGCTCCGGTGGCCCACGCGCCATGATCATCGGTCATGAAGAGCACGACGTTCGGCGGCCGGTTGCCGCGTCGCGCGGTGTGCACAAAGGGCGCCGCCGCGGCGATGAACTGCCGCCTTGAAACGGGCGTCACGGGTGATCCGCGCATCGGCATTCCTTTGGGCAGCTTTCAGCTTACCGCCCATTCCCCGGCAGCGAGAGTTGGGCTTCCGGCGCGCGGTCCTGTATTCTGGATGCTTTGGAGGCTCATCTTTGCCGAACGCGAAAATAACGGCCCTGGGCTGTTATTCACCCCCACGCCTGTTGACCAACCAGGATCTCGAGAAGCTGGTGGACACCACCAATCAATGGATCATGGAGCGCACCGGGATTTACCAGCGGCACATCGCCGAGGACGGAATGGCCACCTCGGACATGGCCTACGAGGCGGCCAAGGTCGCGATCGCCAACCGGGGCATCGATCCGCAGAAGATTGACGCGGTGATTGTCTGCACGGTGACGCCGGACATGATGTTCCCGGCTACGGCGTGCCTGGTGCAAAACAAACTCGGGCTGAAGCACGCCTGGGGATTCGACCTGATCGCGGCGTGCTCGGGCTTCGTCTACGGACTCACCACGGCGGCGCACCTGGTCAGCGGCGGGTCGCACAAGTGCGTTCTGGTCATCGGCGCCGACACCATGTCGCGGATCATCGACTACACGGACCGCGCGACGTGCGTGCTGTTCGGCGATGGCGCGGGCGCGATGCTGGTGGAACCGGCGGAAGAGGGCGAGCCCGGATTTGTCGGGTACAAGAACGAGATCGACGGCTCGGGCGGCGACTTCCTGAAGATGCCGGCGGGTGGTAGCCGGATGCCGGCTAGCGCCGAGTCGGTGGAGAAGCGGCTGCACTATGTGAAACAGGAAGGGCAGCAGGTGTTCAAGTACGCGGTGCGGAAGATGTACGAATCGTGCCGCGACCTGCTTGAGGCTCACGGGCTGAGCGGCAAGGACGTGAAGGTCATGATCCCGCACCAGGCCAACCGCCGCATCATCACGGCAGCCGCCGAACGGCTGGGCATGACCGAGGATCAACTCGTCATCAACATCGAGCGGTTCGGCAACACGACGGCGGCCACGATTCCGCTGGCGACGCAGGATGCGTTGAACGCGGGCAAGGTGCAGAAGGGCGACCTGGTGGTGTTCGCGGCCGTCGGCGCCGGGTTCACGGTTGGCGCGAACCTGTGGCGCTGGAGCTACTGAGCGCCGGGTAGGTCTACAGGAGATCCGCGAGCTCGGTGCGCAGAGTCTGATAGGCGCGCACCAGCATCGAGCGGACCGCCTGGTTGGTGCAGCCGAGCGACTCGGCGATTTCCTCGCAGGCGAGCCCTTCGAACTTGTGGAGCAGCAGCACGGCGCGCTGCCGGTCGGGAAGGCGGTCGACCGCGTGCCGGATGGCCCGGCGGCGGGCCTCGGCGAGCAGGTGTTCGTCGGCTTGCAGTCCAGGGTCGCGGAACTGGCGGCGGCGTTGGTCGAGTTCCTCGTGCCAGTCGCCTTCGAGAGCCTCGGTGCGGCGGCGGGCGCGGTCGCGGCGGTAGTTGAGGGCGAGGTTGCCGGCGATAGTGAGCACCCACGTGGTGAATCGCGCGGTGGGCTGGTAAGTGGCGCTGTTGCGGTAAACCCGCAGGAACGTTTCCTGAGCCAATTCCTCCGAATCGTCTGGATTCCCGATGATCCGGGATACGTGGTGACGCACCCGCCGGTGGTGCTTGACGAAGAGCAGTTCGAGGGCGGTTTTGTCGCCTTCCCGGACGCGCGCCATGATCTGAGCGTCGACGTCGATCTCGGCCGGTCCTGGGTTTTCGTTCCGCCTCATCTGTCGAGGTAAGGACGGGCGCGGGAGCCGGCAGGTTTAACGCCGGCGAAAGAACTTACGTACGTTTACCGAATCGATCACCGTGCGATTACGCTAAACTGAGCTAGTACTAAGAAAATGCAGGATATTGTTCGCCGACTGGTGTGGCCGTTTCTGGGTCCCGAGGGTTATACCCGGGTCCGCTATTACAAGTGGCTGGCTTTTTCCTACGCGCCCCGGCTCGTGACCTCGCGCAGCCGGGAGGTTCTGCCCGTTGTGGAAGGTTTCGGGCGGGGCGGGTCCCCGGGCCTGGTGAACGCGCTGGCCAAGGTGAACACGTTAGCGCCCACCCGGATGTGCCTTGTCATGACGGCGGAAGGCAGTGACAAGGGCCATCTGAACCACACCTACACGAGCATTTACTCGGCTTTATTCAGCGGTTTCGCGGACCGGCCGTTGCGGATTCTGGAGATCGGCCTCGGAAGCGCTAACCCGACCATGCAGTTCAACATGGGGGCGCACGGCCGGCCCGGAGCATCGCTGCGGGGATGGCGCGAGCTGTTCCCGAAAGCCTCGGTGTTCGGCGCCGATATCGACCGGAACTCTCTGTTCCGGGAGGATCGAATCGAGACGTTCTACTGCGACCAACTCGACCCGGCCGCGATTCGCGAAATGTGGTCGCAGGAGGCGCTGCGCGAACCGATGGACATTATCATCGACGACGGCCTGCACACCTTTGAGGGAAACGTCACGTTTCTCGACGCATCGCTCGACCGCCTGGCGCCGGGCGGCACCTTCGTGATCGAAGACGTTTTCACCAACGTGCTCCCAAAGTGGCGCGAGGAGCTGGCGACGCGCTACACCGCGCAATTTCCGGATCACGAAATGGCGCTGGTCCAACTGCCGAACCCGCACAACGATTACAGCAATAACCAGGTCATTTTCCGCGCCCCTGGCGCGTAGAGCAAGCTAGCGGCGCTTGCCGGCTCCGGGAAGCTTGGTGTTGTTGCCGGTGGTGATGCCGGCGAGCAGTTTGGCGCGGGCTTCCAGTTTGTTGGCGTCGCCGCGCTTCTTCATGGTGCGCAGCAGCGCGGAATAATCGTTCAGCGTCTGGATGAGCAGCGGCGGGGCGGGATCGTCCGGGTTGTAGACGACGCGGCGGCTGGTAACCCAGCCTTTCTGGTCGAGCAACGCGATGGCGGTTTTAAACATCGACTCGGCTTCGGCAAACTGGCCCTTGGTGGTGAGCACGACGCCGAGCCCGTTGAGACTGCGGGCCGTGTCGGCTTCCTGAACCACCAGCATCGAGCGGTAAAGCGGTTCGGCTTCAGTGGCCTTGCCCTGGGCGCCATACGCTTCGGCGACATGCTGGAGCGCAATCCGGGAAGACGGCGCATCCGGACCGATGGTGCGGGTGAGGATGAACAATTCGCGTTCGTAGCTCTGGCTGGCTTTGTCGAACGATTTCTGGGCCATGTAGAGGTTGCCGAGTTGTTCGTGAGCATCGGCGGCCTCGGCGGCGAGCGGACCGACGCTCGCTTCCCGAACCGCGAGCGCGCGGCGCAGAATCGGCTCGGCCAGCGCGTATTGATTGCGCATCAGGTACAGTTCGCCGAGTCCGTCGAGCAGTGGGGCGATCTCGGGCGCGGCCGTTCCATGAGCCTTTTCTTCGTTGCGAAGGGCGCGCGTCCACACGCGCTCGGCGTCTTCGTAGTGTTTGGTGCGAACATAGAGGCGGCCGAGTGAGGTCAGGGCGGGCGTGAGGGCCGTGTTCTCGGCGCCCTGCTTGGTCTCGCGAATCATGAGCACGCGCTTGAGCAACTGCTCGGCTTCGCCGTTCTTTTCGAGCGCCTCGGTGATGCGCGAGAGATTCTCGAGCACATCGGCCACTTCGAGGCTCATCATCCCCTTGGACAGCTCCATAATCTGGAGGCTGCGGCGGTACTGGCTGTCGGCAGCCTGATACTTCATCTGGGCGAAATTGACGCGGCCCAGGTCATTCAGATCGGCGACGATCTGAGGGCTGTTCAGGCCGAAGGCGTGCTCGCGCTCCTCGAGCAGCTTGGTGTAAAGCTTTTCGGCTTCGCCAAAACGGCTGGAGGCGCAATAGAATTCAGCCAGATCGCGATAGGCCTTGGCATACTCCGCCTTTTCCGGCGGGACCGCCTTGGACTTCTCCAAAACGTCTTTCAGGCGGGCCTCGGCGCCAGCGTCGTTTTGGCCCAAGCAGGCCATCGTCAAACCGAGCACAGCTATCAGTCCGTAGGTAAGCACACTGCGTCTCATTGATTGATTGATCGGCGGCACAGAGAATCTTTGTAGATCCCGGGTCGAAAATGAGAAGGGAGCGAGGCAGGATACTAGGGTGTTCGCCTGACTCGGGCGCGCAATGCCCGGAACGCCCTCCTTGACTTTCGGTGCTCCGGCATATTAAGTTAACGGTTCGACTTGCCCACGCTGGGCCGCATTGTAACTATGTCAAAAGAGAGAGGCGGCGATATCCAGAGTGTGGACGCTTCGCTCGAGTCCACGCTGGACAGTGTGGACGTCGCCGAAGCGGACGCTCTGCGTGTCGCCGGCGAAATCGGGTTCGACGAAGACGATCTGAACAAGATCGGGATGGCCGTGCGGGAAACCATGGTGAACGCCGTGGTCCACGGCAATCGCTACAGCGCCAAGAAGCGCGTGCAGTTCCGGGTTTGGAAAGGCGAAGGCCGGTTGACCATCCTGGTGGGCGATGAAGGCGAGGGGTTCGAATTGAGCGACTTGCCGGATCCGCTGGCCGATGAGAACCTGCTGCGGCAATCCGGACGCGGGCTTTTGTTGATTCAGGCATTTATGGACGAGGTGCGGGTTGAGCGGGGCCATCCGCACGGCACCGTCGTCACCATGGTCAAGACCCTGACCAAAGAGAGTTAAGAAGTACGAGAGTAAAGAACTGGAGGCAACACCGTGAGTGTGAAACTGACCACCCGGCAGGTGGGTGACGTGACTGTGATCGACGCCACCGGACGGATCACCTTGGGCGAAGGCGCCAGCTTGTTTCGCGACAGCATCCGCGACTATGCCGCCAAAGGCAACCAGAAGCTGCTCCTGAACCTGAGCGATGTCAACTACATCGACAGCTCCGGGATCGGCGAGCTGGTGTCCGGATTCACCACCGTGACCAATCACGGCGGACAGCTCAAACTGCTCGGCTTGACCAAGCGCGTCAAGGACCTTCTGCAGATCACCAAGCTGTACACAGTGTTCGAAGTGTTCGAGGATGAAGCGGCGGCAGTCCGCAGTTTCTCCTGATCGCTGAGAAAAACTGAGAATTATTCCGCGGTTTTTCGACTTATGTAACGGCGCCCGGCCGCGCCCGGACCCTCAATCCGGGACCCGGCGGGCGCCGTTTCCGCCCGCCCGGCGGGCGAGGGAGCGTCATGAGCGAGTCGAAAACCGTCAGTGTTGTGGTAGGCGAAGAGTGGCCCCTTTTCCGGGAAGCGCTCGCGCATCTTTGTAAGCACCTTGGATATTTCGTGGCCGCGCGATGCGGCGACGGGCAGGGCGCCTGGGACGCGATCCAGCGTCACAAGCCCTCGATTGCACTCCTCGATTACTCCCTCCCCGATCTCGTTACGCTCGACCTGGTCCGCCGCCTCCGGGAAAACGGATCCGCCACAAGGGTACTCCTGCTGTCGGTGCGCCGGGACCGGCGCGCGGTGACGGAAGCCCTGCGCTCGGGCGCGGCGGGATTTGTGCTCAAGTCGGGTCCGCAGCAGGATTTTGTTCAGGCGCTGCGGCGGATCAGCCGGGGCGGCGTTTATGTCTCGCCCTCGCTCGATTTCGATAGCGAGTCGCCCGCGCCGCCGCCCTCTTCTTCAAGCAACCCGGTGGAACTGCTGAGCTCGCGCGAGTATCAGGTGTTCACGCTGCTGGTGGACGGGCTGCGGGCCAAGGAAATCGCCCACCGGCTGGAGGTGAGCCCCAAAACGGTGGACACCTACCGGGCGAGCCTGATGCGCAAACTCGACATCCACGACGTTCCGGGGCTGGTGCGTTTCGCGATTTCGCGCGAGCTCACCACCGTGTAAGCGGCTCAGGAGATGCCGAGCTTTTTCTGCATATCCTCGAGCGTGACGCCCTTGGTTTCCGGGTAAATAAGCAGCACCACCACGAACTGCACGGCCATCATCACGGCGAAAAATACGAAAGGCACTGCGCCCGAGGACTTCGCCATCACCGGGAAGATGGCCGAAATGGCGGCGTTCATGATCCAGTGGCTGAAGCTGCCGAGGCTCTGCCCCTTGGCGCGCACGCGATTGGGGAACACTTCGCTGATGTAGACCCAGATGACCGCGCCCTGCGAGAACGCGAAGAAAGCGATAAAGCCCACCAGCAGCCAGACCAGCATGGATTCGTTCTGCCTGGTGGAGAAAATCCAGGCCACGCCGCCCAGGCACACGGCGGTTCCGATGCTGCCGATGAGCAGCAGGGTCTTGCGGCCCACTTTGTCGATGATGCTCATGGCAAGCATGGTGAACAGCAGGTTGGTGCCGCCGATGGCCACCGCCTGCAGGTCGCTCGAGACTTTGTCGAAACCGGCGGCTTTGAAGATGTCGTTGAGGTAGTAGAGGATCGCGTTGATTCCCGAGAGCTGGTTGAAGAAGCCGATCGAGACCGCGAGGAAAATGGGCAGGCGGTACTTCCAACTGAACAGCGGTTCGTCGCCGCGGCCGTGCTCGGCGTCGATGGAGGCGACGATGTCGTCGAGTTCGCGGGCGGCTTCGGGCTCGCCGATTTTCTCGAGAACGTCGCGGGCCTCCTCTAAGCGCCGCTGCTTCACGAGCCAGCGCGGGCTGCGCGGGATGCCGAACAGCATCACCAGAAACAGCACCGCGGGCACGGCGGCGATGCCCAGTTTCCATCGCCATTCGGCGGCGCCGAAGCCGCCGAGGCCGATCAGGTAGTTCGATAAATAAGCGACCAGGATTCCGAGCACCACGTTGAACTGGAAGAAGCCGACCAGGCGGCCGCGGTACTTGGCCGGGGCGACCTCGGCGATGTACATCGGGCCGAGTACCGATGAACCGCCGATGGCGAGTCCGCCGATGATGCGGAAGGCCAGGAAGGAGTACCAATCCCAGGCGATGGCGCAGCCGGCGGCCGAGACGACGTAGAAGACGGCCAGGCCGCGCAGGGAATCGCGACGCCCGTAGCGGTCGCCCGGGATGCCGGCGAACATGGAGCCGATGACGGTACCCCACAGCGCGCTCGCGACGGTCCAGCCGAGGAGGGCTTCGGAGAGGTGGAAAACGTCGCTGAGGGCGGAAGTTGCGCCGGCGATGACCGCGGTGTCGAAGCCGAACAGCAGTCCGCCGAGCGCGGCCACGATGGTGCTCTTGAGCAGGTAAGGGTTTAGCTTCATGAACCCGGTGATCTTATCAGATGGCGGGCAGGCACTGATGGGGGCGGAATGGTATTGTAGTGAATGTCACTACTTATGGAACCCACAATTTCGGCGGCAGATGCCAATCGCCGGTTTTCGGAGCTGCTCCGGACCGTCAGGCTGGGCCGCAGTGTGACCATAACGAGTCATGGGAAACCCGTGGCCCGGATCAGTCCGGTAGCTGAAGACGAGCCGTTTCAGGAGAGTGCGCGGGCCGCTTTGTTTTCGCGGCTTCGAAAGGAACGCGCGGTGAGCGTGGGCCGCTGGACTCGAAACGAGCTTTACGACGACGCCGAATGAACGTCGCCCTGGATAGCAGTATTCTTGCGTACGCGGAGGGAGCCAACGGCACCGCCATGCGGGATCGCGCGCTCGCGCTGATTCAGCGGCTTCGGCCTGAGTTGGTGGTGATCCCGGCGCAGACGCTGGGCGAGTTGTTCAATGTGCTGGTCAAAAAAGTTCAACGGAAGCCGGTGCGCGCGCGCGAAGCCGTCTTGAGTTGGCGAGATTCGTACCAGACGGTGGAAACTTCAGCGGGCGTGATCGCAAGCGCGATGGATCTTGCATCGGCCCACCACCTGTCCATTTGGGATTCCGTGGTGCTCGCCGCATCGGCGGAAGCGAATTGCCGTCTTTTGTTGTCGGAGGATTTGCAGAATGGTTTCACGTGGCGCGGCGTAACGGTGGTGAATCCGTTCGCGGCAACACCGCATCCCCTGCTTGAGGCTATGCTCTCCGACTTTCGGTAATCAGCCCCGGTTCCAAGCCCCCAAAAAAACCTGAGAAGATCGGCCGGCGTTTTCCCACTATAACCATGTGAACCGAGTAATAGCGGTCGCGCTGAGCGGATGGCTGGTCGCCTCGGCCGGCGATTTCGCCATCCTCAATATCCGGGTCGTGGAGGGCGAAGGCATGGTGTATGCCGCGGGCGCCCGGGCGACACGCGGCATAACGGTCGAGATAACGGACGAAACGGGCAAGCCGGTGCCGGAAGCCACGGTGAGCTTCCGCCTGCCGGACGACGGCGCGAGCGGCACGTTCGCCAACGGGACGCGCACCGAAGTCGCTACCACGCGGCAGGACGGGCGGGCCTCGGTCTGGGGCATGCACTGGAGCAAGACTCCGGGCACGGTGGAGGTGCGGATTACGGCGGCCAAGTCGGGCGTGCGCGCGGGCCTGGTGAGCACGCAGCACATCGTGGCGGCCGAAGAGATGTCGAAGGCCGGGCGAGTGGTGATGGGCGGCGGACATTCGAAGCTGCTGATCATCGCGCTGGCGGCGGCAGCGGCGGCGGGCGGGGGCATCGCGATGGGAATGGCGAAATCGCCCAAGACGGCGGCGGTCTCGCCCACCGTGGCGCTCACCGTCGGAACGCCGAGCGTGATTGTGGGGGCGCCGTGATGAAGCCGGCCGTGTTCGTGCTATTCGCGGCCATGGCCGCGGCGGCCGAGGTTCAGGAGCCGCGGGCCGGCGTGGTGCTCGACGCGGCAGGCAACGCGCGCGAGATGCTGGGCGCGGCCGCGGCGATGGTGCCGGGCGACGTGCTTCTAAGCGGAGTGCGAGCGCTGGCCGCCTCGTCGAAGATTCTGATCTGCAAGACGGATTCGAGCGTGGCCTTCAATGGCGTTGTGTTCGATGCTCCGCAAGGAAATGCGGTGCTCGGGCTGGCATCGGAAGGAGCCGTGGCGTGGTTTTCCGGCACACGGCAATTCGCCCGCGTAACGGAGTTGGGCCTCGAAATGCTTCCCGCGACGGTGGACGGCGAAGTGATGGCGGTGACGCTGGCGGGAAGCCTCCGGGTTCTCGTGAAGCGCGACGATGGCGTACACGATTTGTCGATTCGGATTGCCGACGGCGCGACGGAGCGCGACGCGCGGCTCGATCTCGAGTTTTCCGCGGCCGTGCTGTTTCCGGATGGAACGGCCGTCTTCTCCACTGAGAGCACCCTCACCGTGCGCACCGCGGCGGGCGACCGCACCATCGGCGCGCCCTCCGCGGTGAGCGCGGTGTCGATGATGGGCGACGACCTGGTGAACGTGCGCGCGGCCACGGGCAGCCTCGCGCTGCGCGTGTCGTCCGGCACGCTCTCCGCCCTTCCGGAGGTGAACCCGTGAGATGGATCCTGCTCGGCTGCGCGCTCGCCACCTGCGCGACGGCGCAACTTCAGATTTCGCTGTTCGACGGCAAGACCGAGACCGCGCTCGCGCCGGTGACCAATCTGGGCGCGACGGCCATGGGCGATTCCACCGAGTACCGCTTTCACGCGCGCAACCTGACCGCCGCGGCCATCGCCCTGCAGCCGCCGCTACAGGTGGCGGGCAGCGGGTTCACGCTGAGCAGCCAGCCCCAACTGCCATACATCGTTGCGCCGGGCAACTTCGTCGAGTTCCGCATTCGCTTTGCGCCGTACGACGCGGGAACCTACAGCGCGCGGCTGACGGTGAACGGGATTTCGAACCTGCTGAGCGCGACGGCCAAGGCGGCGCCCGTGCTATCGGTGATTTCGGATGGTCCGGCATCGGTGCTCGCGGCGGGAGCGCCCATCGACTTCGGGCGCATTCAGAAGAAGACCTCGGCGGCGCGCACGGTGCGCATGGCCAACGCGACGGCGGCCGCTCTCACAATCGCCAACGTGGCGCTCTCGGGCGCGATGTTCCACGGCGCGACGGGGTTGAAGCTGCCGCTTCAACTCGCGCCGGCGGCGGCGGTGGAATTCGCCGTGACGTTCGACCCGCAGAGCGCGGGCCAATACACGGGGACGCTCGTGGTTGACGACCGGTCGCTGGTGCTCACCGGGATTGCCTTTGATCCCCCGCTTCCGCCGGCAACCGTGAGCGTCACGGGCGCACAGGCAAGCGGCGCGCAGGCCAAAGTGGCGGTGACGTTCGCATCCAAACCGGAGTCGTCCGGCAACGGGACGCTCACGCTCGACTTCCGGCCGGCGGTCGCCGGCGTTGCCGACGATCCGTCGATTCTGTTCCCCGCCGGGAGTTCGCGCAAGCTGAGCTTCACGGTGGCCGAGGGCGATCCGGTGGCGTCGTTTAACGGGTTGAAGGAAGTGGCGCTGCAGACGGGAACCACCGCGGGCGTGATCACGCTCACGCTGAACGTGGCGGGCGCGGTATCGCAAACGCAGGTGGCGATTCCCGCGGCCGCTGTGTCGATCGACAAGGCTTCGGCCTTGCGGCGGGTGAGCGATCTCGATGTGACCATCACGGCGTTCGACAACACGCGCACCGCCGGGCAGTTCACGTTCACGTTTTACGACACGGCGGGCCGCGTGGTGGCGCCGGGGGCGATCAAAGTGGACGCAACGGCGGATTTCGGCCGCTACTTCGCCATTTCGCGCGTGGGCGGTTCGTTTCTGACGCGCGTGACATTTCCGGTTACCGGAGATGCAACGCAGATTGCCGGCGTCGAGGTAAGCGTAGCCAACCAGGCGGGCGCGAGTCAGACCGGGCGATTGAGTTTTTAGACCTCGAGGCGCGAAACGCCTGAATCAACCAGCACCGGCCCGCACCGCGTGGGCAGAGTAGTCAACCGGCAGGGACTGGCTGCTCTGCCTCGAGGCGCGAAACAGCTGAATCTACCACACACCGGCCCGCACCGAGTGGGCGGAGTTGCCTGTCCCGTGCTCATCAACCGACAGGGACTGGCTGCTCTGCCTCGAGGCGCGAAACGCCTGAATCAACCACCACCGGCCCGCACCGAGTGGGCAGAGTTGCCTGTCCCCTGCTCATGAACCGGCAGGGACTGGCTGCTCTGCCTCGAGGTCCGAATCGGCTGAATCAACCACCACCGGCCCGCACCGAGTGGGCAGAGTTGCCTGTCCCGTGCTCAAGGATGGATGCGCGCGCAAGGCCCCGCACGACGGGCGGGTCTGTCCACCTCGCAAACTACGCCCAGAGGAAGGTGTTTTGGCTGGTTTGAACGGGCGGTGACGTCCTGACCGCCTGTTAGCATGGTGTCTTGTTGAACGAAACTCCAGTCGCGCTGACCATCGCGGGGTCGGACCCGAGCGGGGGCGCGGGCATTCAGGCCGACCTCAAAACCTTCCATCAGTTCGGAGTGTACGGCGAGGCCGTGATTACGCTGATCACGGTGCAGAACACCGTGAACGTGGAGCGCGTGGAATGCCTTGATCCGGAACTGGTGCTGGCTCAGCTACGCGCCGTGGCCGCCGACATTCCGCCGCGGGCGGCGAAAACCGGGGCGCTCGGTAATGCCGGCCTGGTGCGAGCCATTGCGCGCGAGCCGTTCGATTTTCCGCTGGTGGTGGACCCGGTGATGATCAGCAAGCACGGCGCTCCGCTCATGGCCGAGGGCGCGCGCGAGGCTCTGGTGGCCGAACTGCTGCCCCGCGCGTTCCTGGTGACGCCGAACGTGCCGGAGGCCGAATCGCTGGCGGGGTTCGAAGTGCGCGACGTGGACGGCATGAAACGGGCCGCCGAACGCATCGCGGAACTCGGGGCGCGCAACGTTCTGATCAAGGGCGGGCATCTCGAAGGGCGCGCGGTGGATCTGCTGTTTGCCGGCGGGCGTTTCCACCAGATGGCCGCGGATCGCGTGGACACGCGCCACACCCACGGCACCGGATGCACGTACTCGGCCGCCATCACCGCCGAACTCGCCAAAGGTTCGACGCTCGCGCACGCGGCGGCTCACGCCAAGCGGTTCATCACCGAGGCGATCCGCACCAACCCGGGACTGGGCCGCGGGTCGGGGCCGGTGAATCACTTCGCGGCGGAAGGGCGAACCAGGCGTCCGCCTCCCGCGCGTCGCGAAGCAGAATGACGGTGGCCAGCGCCTCCTCGGAATCGAGCCCCCACTCCCGCATCCGCTCGCGGAATTGCGGCCGCAGTTGGTCGAGATTCCGGAACTGTTCGCCGGTGACGGTAATTCCCATGTCGCCGAATTTCATGGCGCCGTGGTTGGTCTGCCCGGAAGGATCGACGTAGAGGTAGTGGACGCGCGGGAGCGCGAGCGTGGCGGAGTAGAACTGGTCGGCGGGGTTGAGCAGGAACAGAGCCCCGCCGCTCGCGGCCCGGCACTGCTGCTCGAGGCGCCCGGCGCCGGGCAGTTCGGACTCGGCGGAGTACGGCAGTCCGTAAGGCTCAGCGGGCGCGAATAGCTTCAGGCCTGAGAGGACGAGGAGCAGGAGCGGAAGCGTCTTGCTTCGGGCGGCGGCGATGGCGGTGATGGCGGCGAGCGCGGCCACGAGCGGCAGCAGATACCAGGCGGCGCGGTACTGAAAGCCGAACAGCACGACGGCGGCCGTGGCGGCGAAAGCGAGCGTGACGCGTGGCACGAGGTGGGCGCGGGCGAGGGCCACGGCGGCGCACAGGCACAGCACCGGGTCGGTGAGAAACAGACGCCTCGCGTAGAACCACAGGTGCGTTTCGTCGGTGGTTTGCGGTGCGCTCAGACCCAGTGCCAGATGTTCGGTGAGGATGTATTCGTTCCAGAACCAGACCCGGTGCGCGGCGAATTGATAGGCGTGCCAGGGCAAGGCCACCGCCGCGGCGGCGATTCCCGCTTCAATGAGGCGCACAAACGGCGGACGCTCCGCGCGGCGCGCGATGGCCCAATGGACCGCGAGAATCAGGAGAGGTACGGTTCCGGCGACGGCTTTGGTCATCACGGCGCAGCCCGCAAGGGCGCCGATGATCCAGGCCGAGCGGCGGCGCTCGAGCGCGGGGTCGCGCGCCAGAACCACGACGGCAGCCACGGTCCACAGCAACAATAGGCTGTCCATCGTGGCGGTGCGGGCCAGGGTGTGGAACAGGCGGTTGCCGAGCAGCAGCAGGGCCGCGGCGCAGGCAGCGGCCAGCGATTGCGAGCGCCACAGCCACGCGAACAGCACGGTGACGGTGAGCGCCGCGGCGATGAGCGAGGGAGCGCGCAGAGCGAAATAGCCGATGCCGCCGAGCTTCATCGAAAAGGCCGACAGCCAGTAGGCCAGCGGCGGCTTATAGAGGGCGTAGCGGCCGAGAAAGCGCGGCGTGAGCCAGTCGCCCTGGGCGGCCATGCGCATCGAGCTCGCGGCGTAGACGGCTTCGTCCTGCGCCTGCAGGTGCGACACCGGGTCGACGAGCTGCGTGGCCGGGCGTGGTTCTCCGGCGCGGTAGCTCACGGCGACGAAGGAAACCAACAGGACCGCTACGAGGGCGGCCCAACGTGAGGATCGCGGCAAGCAGCTACTTTGCGCGAACCTTGCGGTTCGAGGGCAACGACGGGCCCTGGGCTACGCCGTAGGGTTTGACGAACACCACCTCGCCGTCCTGCGCTTCGGGCAAGGGGACAGCCACGCCTTGCTCCATCAATTGCGCGCCGGTGAGAATGATCGTCGTGGGGTCGTCGGCGAAGGTGACGACGTAAGTTTTCAGCGGGTCGAATCCCTTCAGTTTGACAATGACGGAATCCGCGTCGCCCGAGTCCCGGCAAACGACGGCCACCGCCGAATCGGTGTCCGGGCGATAGCTCTGGATCACGTCCGGTGCGCCGGAATCGTCCGGCGGCGCGATGTGGAACACCTTGCCCAGGCTGATCATGCCTCGCATTCTTTTATAAAGCGCGATCTCGTCCTGGGCGAATTGGAACTGATCCTGCGGCATGGTGAGGGTGCGGTTCATCAGGTGCCACGGACCGCCGAACATGTAGCTGCGCGAGTTGTAGGCGTTCGAAAAGTCCTCGGTCTGGTAGCGGTCGGCGTAGCGCGGCGGGAACGGATAGGTGGAGCCGAACACCGCCTGCCGCGACTGGCCTGCGCCGGAAGCATCGTTGGTGATGGAGGTGACGTAGTGCCGGGTCATGCTGAAGGTCTGCATGTTGCCGCCGTTCTCGCAGTTTTCCCACATTACGTTGGGGCGCGCCGCCTGTATACGGTCGAGCACGGCGTTTAAGCCATCCACCGAATTCGAATAATTACTGTCGTCCGGGTCGTGTGTGTGGGTCTTCTTCTCGCACAGCTTCACCATGTTCTCGCCGTCCTGGAGAATCCAATCCACGCCGTAATCGTCGATGATGCGGATGGCCTCGGATACCACCCAATCGGCCACCGGGCGGTGGGACAGGCACAGCGGCGCCGCGCCGTAGTAGACGTAGGGATCGGTGGCGAGCCAGTCGGGATGCGCCTGTACGACCGCGGATGCCGGGTCCGCTTCTTCAAACGCGAAGTGGATGCCGAACTTCATGCCGAGCGAGTGGACGTAGTCGGCCACCGGCTTCAGGCCGTTCGGAAACTTCTGAGGATCGGGCGTCCAGTCGCCGATGCGGCGGGCCCAGCCGAGATCGATGATGAACAGCTCGATGCCGAGCTGCGCGGCGCGCCAGGCCTCGGTCTTCATGGCGTTCTCGCTCAACCCTTCGCCATAAGCCCACGAATCCCAGGCGACGTAGGGGAACCTGGTATCGGCAACCGGCCTGGCAATGGCGGCTTCAACAAAGAGCTGCGTGCGGTAGCCGGCTTCGTCCCAATCGCCGTGATAGAGGCCCACAAATGCGCCCGGAACGCGGAATGTGCCGCCCGGTCCCACCGGATGATGCAGCGCGCCGATCGAGGCCGAAAGCCGCAGGTCGCCCGACGGATACTGCCGCACCGAGCCGATGGCGACCCCGTCGAACTCCCAACCGGCGAAAATCCCGCGGCCCTGAGAGTCGCTTACCGCCATCCACGAGCACTGCAAGCCATGGGCGCCGCTCTGCAAATCGACCGTCGCGCCGCCCGGCTGCAGGGTGGTTTCATGAATGCCGAAAGCGGCCGGTTCGGGCACGATGGCCCACTGGTCGACGCGGAACACCCGGTACTGCTCGGCGCCGCCGGTGAACCGGTAAGGCAGCATATCGGCGGCTACCGCATACACGGTCGAGGCGGTCAGGTTGCGCACTTGCACTTCGTGCCGCACCACCGGTTGGCCGCTGTAGATCGACAGTTGGACCGTCGCCTCCACGGCGCCCGCCGCGTCGCGCAGCGTAATCGTCTGCACGCACGAAGCTGCGTCGCAGCGCGCCGACTGATCCTGGAGCGTCCAGGCGGTCGAGGAGTTGTACTGGTTCTGGTCGAAGCTGAAGTTGATGGGCGAGGAGGCGCGTTCGCTGACGTTCTGCCAGATGTCGGCGGTCCCGTTCAGGGCCAGGGTGGTGAGTTGAAAGCGCTGTAGGGCGTCCAGCTGATACTGCGCCGTGAAAACGTCGTTCGAAAGCGTCCAGGTGCGGCTCGCCGAATCATAACCGGCGAACGGGCGCACGGCGGCAAGAGCCGGCAGGGAAACCAGCAGGAACGGCCAAAGACTCCTGATTCCTCGACGAACGCGCATTTTACTCGCTATTTGACTTATCGCCCGTATTGCCCGGTTGTTTAGCGGACTTCGTTCAAATGTGAGCCGACCGGCCCCCCCGTTACAAACCTCTGACGTGCGAATGCGAACAAAGGTTTACCAAAATAGACATTTCCCAGATTGCACGGAGGATTTCCCAGCACCCTCCGCAGGTGGTGCGAATTAATTAGGCCAGCGATGCGGTTGCTGCGTCCAGGTCGGGATAAATCGGTATGGCTTTGCCGACATGGGCGATGTCGAAAATCTTACGAACGCGATCGTTCGGAGCGGCCAGGCAGAAGTGCCCGTTGCTGGTTCGCGCCGCGCCGGCGCACGCCATCAGCATGCCGATGCCGGCGCTGTCGAGATAGTCGACCTCGGAGAGATCCATCACGATCTTGGTGGTCCCTGTTTCAAACATGGTTTTGATGTGAGCTTCGGCCTTTTGCAGGAGGTTACCGAGGGTGAGCCTGCCCACAAGCGAAACGACGGTAATGTCGCCTTTCACGCGCGAAGTGAGTTCGAGGACCATAAGGGAACCACATCATATCATCACCAGCCCATTTGGCGCATCCGGCCTTCAATCACGCGGGCATACCCGGTAACCTGTTCGGGCCGGCGTTTACGGGGGTTGGGAATGATGGCGGCGAGGCGCGTGGCCTGCTCGCGTCCGAGGCGCGAGGCCGGAATCCGGTAGTAATACTGGGCGGCGGCTTCCGCGCCGTAGACGCCGGGTCCCCATTCGATGACATTGAGATACAGCTCGAGAATGCGGTCCTTGCCGAGCAGGCGTTCGGCGATCGGAACGAGCGTAAACTCGATCGCTTTGCGGACGTAGGAGCGGCGCGTGGACAGGAACAGGTTCTTGACGAGTTGCTGCGTGATGGTGGAGCCGCCGCGTCCGATGACGCCGGAGCCGAGGTCTTCCTCGATCACCTTCTGCACTTCCACCCAATCGATGCCGTTGTGTTCGCGAAACCGTGTGTCCTCGCCCGCGACGACGGCATGCTGCAGCTCGCGGGAGATGCGCGCCATCGGGACGGGACGGTAGCGCTTGGTGTAGTGGCCCGGGGCGCTCCAACTCTCGATGCGCCGTTCGATCTGCACGGCGGTCGTCGGGGGGTTTACCCATTTGAAGAGGATCGTGGCCAGCGCGAGGCCGCTATAAAGCAGGGCGAGCGCCGAAAAGATGCCGAGGGCGATGTAACGAGCAAATTTCGAGCGGCGTCCCGCCGCCAGGGCAACTTTCGGCACTTCAACGAGTCTAACGTGGGCCCGGGGCATATAACACGACGCTACAGTTTTGTTACAGTTTGAATAAGATCCAGACCATGCTGACCAGACGGCGCATCGTCGCGCTCGCTTACGGGACTGTGTTCACCGTCCTGTTGCCGTGCTTTCTTGTCCTATGGGCAACGGCCACGCACGACGCGGTGGAGATGCCGGCCTACGGCACGCGGGCGGGCGGCTTGATCCTGGTTGCCGGCGGCGGGACGCTCATGCTGCTCGGTCTGCTGGCGCTGCTCAAGCGAGGCGGCGGATTCATCAGCCCGCTGCCGCCGGAGCGCCTGGTCACGTCGGGAGTCTATCGCTGGCTGCCTCACCCGATGTACCTCGGTTTTGCGCTGGCGACCCTCGGTGTGGCGATGTTTTACCGCTCGCCGAGCGGCCTGTGGCTGGTGGCTCCGGCGGTGATGCTCGGCTGCGCGGCGCGCGTATTCGGGCAGGAGCGCCCCGGGCTCGAGCGGCGGTTTGCCGGCGAAGCGCGGGATTATCTCTGGCTTCCGGCGGACCGCGAGGGTCCGCCCGCCGGCATGGCGCGCATTCGCTGCTACCTTTTTCTGCTGCTGCCCTGGGTGGCGATCTACGAAATCATCGTGTGGTCCGGCGCGCCGCGCGGCTCGTTCACGCTGCCGCTGCCCGGCGAGGAAACGTGGGCCGTCTATTCGTGGGCCGAACCGCTCTACATGAGCACCTACGTGGTGGTGACCCTCGCGCCGCTGCTGGCGCGCACCAGCGGGGCGCTGCGCGCGTTCATGATCCGGGCGTGGCTGGCGATGGCGATTTCGTTCTCCCTCTACCTGCTGATTCCGGTGGTGGCGCCGCTCAAGCCGTTCACGCCGGTGGGATTCTGGGGTCATGCGCTCGCCTTCGAGCGCACAGCGGACCCCCCGCTCAACGCGTTTCCCTCGTTTCACACCATTTGGGCCGTGCTCAGCGCCAACCTGTTGGTGGCGGGGCGCGGTTCCTGGTCGCGCCGGCTGGGGCCGCTGTGGGCGGCCGGAGTGGCCGTGTGCTGCGTCGCCACGGGCATGCACTGGGTTGCCGATGTGGCCGCGGGCCTGCTGCTGAGCTTTGGGCTGATTCACGGCGGGCGATTGTGGAAACACATGCTGGCGGGCGCTGGACGGTTGTCGGCATGGCTCGAGCACCGCGAGGGCGCGGGCTTTGGCCTGGCCGCGGGGATTTTCGTTCTGGTTGCCGCGGCGCTGGCGGGAACCGATCAGGCTTTGGCCATCGCGATTGCCGCCACCGGCGCGATGACGGGAGCGGCGGTGGGCTCGTGGATGGAGTCCGGCCGTTTTCGTCCGGAGTCGTTTTTCGGCGCGACTGCGGGCGCGGCGGTTGGAACCTGGGCCGCGGCGTCGTGGACGGGAGCGAGCGCCATCGCGATTGCAGCCGCTCTTGCCGCCGCCGCTCCGTGGGCCCGCGCGATCACGTTGCTGCGTGAGCGGCCGGGCAGTGCGACGCTCGCCGCGGCCGCATGGAACTTGTTCACCGGCGCCGTGGCCGCGCGTATGTGGTGGGCCGCCTGTCCCTGGTCGCTGGTGGCCGGAATCTCGCTGCTCCTCGCCGGTTTGGGGCGGTTTGTCGAGACCGGACACGCTGAGCGGCCGGCCCGGCGCGAGCAGGCGCTTTCGGCCGTCCTGGCCTTTGCCGGAGCCGCTCTAACCGCGTTTCCGGGCTCGGGCGACGCTACGCCTCCGGCCTGGACCATGGAAGCGTTGGTGCTCGCCGCGCTGGCCGCGCTGGTCACCTTCGGCTGGACGCGTTCCTCGAACGTCCGCACAGAATCGCTCCCGGCGCCGGAAAGCGTCGAGTCCTGAGTTCGTCCTTACAAATCGTTGTATAGCCTGTCCGCCGCGACGCGTCTTCTACAATGGTTGAAGCAATGATTCCACGCGTACGCAAGGCGGTGTTTCCGGCGGCTGGGCTGGGCACTCGCTTCCTTCCGGCAACCAAGGCGATGCCGAAGGAAATGCTCCCCCTCGTCGACAAGCCCCTGATTCAATACGGTGTCGAAGAGGCCATGCACTCCGGAGTGCAGAACATCATCATCGTCACGGGGCGGGGAAAATCCGCCATCGAAGACCATTTCGACGTCAGCTTCGAGCTCGAGCACCTGCTCGAATCGCGATCCAAAAAGGATCTGCTGGCCACGGTCCGCAATGTTTCGGACATGATCGACGTGTCCTACGTGCGGCAGAAGGAAGCGCTCGGGCTCGGCCATGCGGTGCTGCGCGCGCGCGAACTCGTCGGTCCGGAACCGTTCGCGGTGATCCTGTCAGACGACATCATCGACAGCGAAGTTCCGGCGCTGCGCCAGTTGCTCGACGTGTACGAATTCTACGGAGCGTCGGTGGTTGCGCTGATGGAAGTGCCCAAGGATGCGATCTCGGCGTACGGCGTCGTCGACGCCGAACCGGTGGCGCACAACGGCACGAAGAACCGCCTGTACCGAATCCGCAACCTGGTGGAGAAGCCCAAGGCGAGCGAAGCGCCGTCGAACCTGGCCATCATCGGGCGTTACGTGCTCACGCCGGAAATTTTTGCGTCCATCGATTCCGTGGAGCCCGGAAGCGGCGGCGAGATTCAGCTCACCGATGCGCTCAAGCACCTGTTGCGCAACCGCCCGATTTACGGCTACCGCTTTGAGGGCACGCGCTACGACGCCGGCGACAAGCTCGGGTTTTTGAAGGCGACGACGGAATTTGCGCTGAAGCGCACAGACCTCGGCGACCAGTACCGCGAATACTTGCAGTCGTTGAAGTTCTAGGAAACCAATTGACACCCGTACCGATCGACTTGCCGGTGCGCGCGGCCGAAACCGGCGCGTTAGCCGCAATCATCTTCGACAGCGCCGAAGGCAAACCGGTGCGCGACGATGTACGCAACCGCGTGGCAGCCCGGATTCCATCGCTTGGGCTCGACCAGCTGCGGCCCTGGCCGGGGTCGCTCGCGCCGGACCCGGTGCACAAGTCGGCGTACTTTATCGCGGTGGACGGAGTGAATGGAGAACCCTGGCTGCTGCGCATCGCCGCCGCCTCGACGCCCGCCACTCCGCTGTATCCGAATCCGCTGCTCATCGGACGGATGCGGGCAGGAATGGGGCCCGAGGTGGTCGTGAACGCCGTGCCGTTCGGGCCCGGCGATTTCGACGCGGTGCGCCGCTTCGCCGAACAGGTGGACACGGCATTTCTTCCTCGCCCGCAGAGCGTGCGGTCGCCGTTCGCGGTGGCTTCGTCGCGGCCGGGCGAAGCGCTGCCGGGCGCTTTTCAGGCGTTCCGCTATTTGCTGCGGAATCGCGGCGTGAACCAGGCGGTGATTGCGCCCGCGGGGTCGGATGCGATTCGCCTGACCGAGTCGGCCGCGATTTGGGCCGCGATCCGCGCGGGGTGGCGCGAGGGCTTCGCGCTCGAACTCGAAGCGGACCCGGCCACGCTCGAGCAGGCGCGCGGCTACACCAACTTCGTCGCGCCGGCCGAAATGCAGGAAGCCATCGCGCAATTGAAAGCCGGCGCGGGAACCTGGAAGCGTTTCGACCCGGACCCCGCCGTAACCGGCCGCACCGCGCGGCTCACACACATCCTCGACCGCGTGGCGGCCGACGGTGTGAGCGACGCGATTCTCGAATTTGCTTAGCGGCTGCCCGCGCTCATTCCGGCGCCCGACATCAGGTCGCCGCCCGGCGGCCGCACGCCGCTCGACTTCCATTCCCGAAGCTCGGAAAACGCCCGCGCGATTTCATTGGGCAGAATCGCGCAGTGGCCGTCGTGCTTGACGTATTGCTGCACGAAATTGGCCGCTGAGCCCGACTGCTCGGCGAGCGCGGAATAAGTGTTCGGAATCCAGGTCGGTACCAGCGGATCGTAGCTCGTGTGCACGGCGAGCATCGGCTTCGCCACGCGGCCCGTTGGCGTGAAGTAGGTGCGGACATAGGCGGCGGCTTTGGGGTCGGCCGCGTAGCGTTTCACGCCGGCGTTCAGGGCGTTGTCGTCCGGCGTGCCGTTGTAGATGGTGTTGCGGTTGTCGAACGGATTGCCCCCCGCGCGCTCCTGCAATTCGTGGAGCAGGGCGGTGACGAAGGTGAGCACGCCGGCAAGGTCCTTGTTGTTCTTGAACCCGTCGCGGCCGCGCAGGATCGCGGCTTTTTCCGGCGCGGCTTCGAGCGCGGCGAACACCATTTTCTGGGCCGCTTCGTCATTCGCGAATCCGGCCGGCACTCTCGAAGGGTCGGGCAGAAGGCCGGGGAAATAGTAGTCAAACAGCACGCGGCCGTCAAAGGCGCCGCGCGACATGAAGAACAGCGTCGGGGCGAGCGGTCCGCAAAGCGGCAGCCCGGCGTCGTAGGTCGAGGGCTGCGTCTCCATCAGCACCATGGTGATGAAGCCGCCCATCGAGTGTCCGGTGACGAAGGTCTCCTTCACCGCGCCGTATTTGCGGACGAAGTAGCGGCGCAGGCTTTCGGTGTCGGTGATGGCTTCCTGAACGGCCCATCCTCCCGACGCGTAGCCGGACTGCGCGACGGCGTAGCCGGCATCAGTGAACACGGCGAGCGCCGGCGCGAGTTTCGGCTGATCGAAACTCACGGGCTTGGGGTTGTAACCGTGACAGTACATCACCAGGCCGCCATTCCACTTTTCGGGAATGTCGATCCGGAACTTGGCGCCGTTGATTTCGCCGGTTTCAGTGCGCGCTTCGGCCCACGAGAGCGCGCTGACAAGGAGCAGCCCAGTAAGAAACTTCATGTGTAGTGATTTTAGCGTGAAGCATAATAAGGATGTGAACAGGCCATCGGGTGAAGCTGTCCAATCGCGGTATCGCACGCTGAGCGATCTGCCGCTCGATGCGGTGTACGGACCGGGTGGTGCGGAGGCTCCTCCGCCGCCGGGCGAGTTCCCCTACACGCGCGGCATCCATCGCGACATGTATCGCGGGCGGCTGTGGACGATGCGCCAGTTTTCGGGTTTCGCCACGCCGGAGGAGACCAACCGCCGCTATCTCTACCTGCTGTCGCAGGGACAGAACGGATTGTCGGTCGCCTTCGATCTGCCGACGCTGATGGGTTATGACGCCGACCACGCGCAGTCGCTCGGCGAGGTGGGCAAGTGCGGCGTTTCGGTGTCGTCGCTCGAGGATATGGAAACCATCTTCAACGGCATCCCGCTCGGCGATGTCAGCGTGTCGATGACCATCAACTCGCCCGCCAACGTCCTGTGGGCCATGTATCTCGCCGTTGCCGAAAAGCAGGGCGTCGATTGGGCGCGGCTCAACGGAACCCTGCAAAACGACATTCTCAAGGAGTTCATCGCGCAGAAAGAGTACATTTACCCGCCGCGTCCTTCGATGCGGCTGGTGACCGACACCATCGAGTACTCGACGCGCCACGTGCCGCGCTACAACCCGATTTCGATCAGCGGCTATCACATTCGCGAAGCCGGATCCACCGCCGTGCAGGAGCTCGCCTTCACGCTGCGCGACGGCATCGAGTACGTGGAGTGGGCCATCGAGCGCGGGCTGGCGGTGGACGAATTCGCGCCGCGGCTGAGCTTCTTCTTCAACGCGCACAACGATTTTTTCGAGGAGATCGCCAAGTACCGCGCGGCGCGGAAAATCTGGGCCGAGACGCTGCGCAGCCGCTTCGGCGCGCGCGACGAACGCAGCCTCAAGCTGCGGTTCCACTCGCAGACCGCCGGCTGCTCGCTCACCTGGCAGCAGCCCTACAACAACGTGGTCCGCACCGCCGTGCAGGCGCTCGCCGCCGTGCTCGGCGGAACGCAATCGCTGCACACCAATTCGCTCGACGAGGCCTACGCGCTGCCGAGCGAGCAGGCGGTGACCATCGCGCTGCGCACGCAGCAGATTCTCGCCAATGAGAGCAACGTCGCGGCGGTGGCGGACCCGCTCGGCGGCAGCTACTTCGTCGAAAAGCTGACCTCGGAGATCGAAGCCGCGGCGCTCGAATACATCCGCCGCATCGACGACATGGGCGGTATGATTCCAGCCATCGAGCGCGCCTATCCGCAGAGCGAGATCGCCGACGCGAGCTACCGCTATCAGCATTCCATCGAGACCGGCGAGCGCAGGATTGTCGGCGTGAACGCGTTCACCGAGTCGAACAGCGAGGCCATCGAGCTTTTGCAGATCGACGAGACGGCGCAGGCGCGGCAATCCGACAAGCTCGCGGCGTTGCGCAAGCGGCGCGATAACGACCGTGTCCGGCGCGCGCTCGACGAGATTCGCGCCGCGGCCCAGGGCACCGCCAATACCATGCCCGCGGTGCTCGAAGCGGTGCGTGCTTACGCCACGGTGGGCGAAATCTGCGACGCGTTGCGCGACGTGTTCGGCTCCTACGTGGAATCGCCCGCGCTCTAGCGCCATCGCCCCGGCAAGGCTGCACGTCCTGCTCACCTCCGTCGGGCGGCGCTTCTCGAATCGAAACGGACTCGTAGTGAACGCCGTCTACACTGGGTAACAGATGTTCCACGCAGAGGCTCTGCGCTTCAGCCTTCAGGCTCTGCGCGCCAACAAAGTCCGCACCATCCTCACCGCGCTCGGCCTGGTGATCGGCAACGCCAGCGTGATTCTGGTAGTGACCATTTCCATCACCAGCCGCGATTACGTGCTCGACCAGATTCGCGCCATCGGCTCGAACATCATCTACGCGCAATACGAAGCCGGCAATAACAGCAGCGTGAAGGTGGAGGCCGACTTCGTCAATCCGGGCGACCTCGAAGCCGTGCGCGCGCAACTCGGCTCACGCATCATCGCCGCCACCGGCGTCACGCTCAATTACGATCGCATTCGAGTGGAGGGGCGCGAGGAGGACATCGCCGTGGTGGGCAGCGACGAGTTCTATCCCACCGTTCGCAACCTGCTGCTGCTCAGCGGACGCTTCATCGATGCAAACGATGTCGCGCTGCGGCGCAAAGTGGCTCTGCTCACCGAGAAACTCGCGCGCCGCCTCTACGGGAGCGTGGCCAACGCCCCCGGTCATCAGATCAAGCTGCACGGTCTGCAGTTCGATGTCATCGGCGCGTTCAAGGAGCGGACCGAGAGCTTCGGACTTTCGGAACTCGCGAGCGAAACCGTGTACATCCCCGGCACGGTGATGCGCTATTTTGTGCCCGTGGTCCGCATCGACCCGCTGTATGTTCAGGTGCGCGCCGCCGAGGATGTCGAACCGCTGACTCCCGTGGTGAAGCAGATCATCGAAAGCCGCCACCGTCCCGGCGCCCGCTACAAGGTGGAAAATCTCGCCGCCATCCTCGACGCGGCCAAGAAGATCGCCATGGTGATGACCATCGTGCTGATTCTCGTGTCGGCCATTGCGCTGGTGATTTCGGGCATCGGCATCATGAACATCATGCTCGTGACCGTGACCGAGCGGACCCGCGAAATCGGGCTGCGCAAAGCGGTGGGAGCGGCGCGGCGCGACGTGCTCGAGCAGTTTCTGCTCGAAGCCGTGATGATCAGCGTCACCGGCGGATTGATCGGCATCGCCATCGGGGTCGGCATCCCGCTGAGCGTTCGCGTGCTCGCGCCGGATGCTCCGCCCATTCCCATTTCCGCGCTTTCGATTGTGGTGGCCTTCGGCGTTTCGCTCGCCGTGGGGCTCGTATTCGGAATCGTGCCGGCCAATCGCGCGGCGGGCCTCAATCCCACCGAGGCGCTGCGCTACGAGTGAAAGACCTGGAGAAACAATGTTGAGCAGAATTGTTCTATTGGCAGCCGCCTGCGTTGCCGCTTCGGCCGAAACGCGCCCTTTCACGCTGCGCGAAGCCGTGGCTGCCGCGCTGCGCCAGAATCCCGATCTCGTGATCGCGCGCTACGAAGAGGCAAAGGCGCGCTACGGCATCGCCATTGCCAAGGATCCCTTTGTGCCCAAGGTGTACGCGGGCAGCGGCGCGGCGTACACCACCGGTTACCCGGTGACCATCAACGGACAGCCGCCGTCGATCGTCGAATCGCGGGCCATGATGTCGATTTTCAACCGGCCCCAGAGCTACAAACTCGCGCAGTCGCGCGAGGAGGCGCGCACCGCCGGTCTCGAACTCGGCCGCCAGAGCGACGATATCGCCTATCGCGCCGCTTCGCTGTGGATCGACGCGCGCCAGGCGGCGGAAGGCCTCGAAGTGGCCCGGCGCCAGGCGGAGAGCGTGCGCGCGGTGGCGGCTTCGATCGAAGCTCGCGTCAGCGAAGGACGCCTTCTGCCGATTGAAAGCAAGCGCGCCGCGCTCGACCTCGCCCGCGCCGGTCAGCGCATCTCATCCCTCGCCGCCGACCTCGAATCCGCCGAGCGCGCACTCGCTTTCGTCCTCGGGCTCGGACCTGACGACCGCGCTCAGGCCTCGGGCGGCGAGCCGCTCGATTTTACGCTCCCGAGTTCAGCCGACGCAGCCGCGGACACGGCGGTCGAAAACAGCAAGGAGCTGCGGGTGCTCGATTCGCGGCTTCAGGCCAAGCAGTTTGAATTGAGCAGCTACAAGTCGGCGCGGTGGCCGGTGGTGGACCTGGTGGCGCAGTACAACTTATTGGCGAAATACAACTTCACCGACTTTTTCGGCCGTTTCCAGCGCCACAACGGGCAAATCGGAGCGTCCATCACCGTGCCCCTTCTGGTCGGCTCGGCGCCGCGGGCTTATCTCGGACAGGCCGAAGCGGAGTTGGCGAAACTGCAGGTTCAGGCCGGCGAAGCGCGGCATCGCATCGCGCTCGACAGCCGCAAGGAACACGCGTCGGTGCTCCGCGCCGAAACCGCCCGCAATGTCGCCAGGCTCGATCTCGATGTGGCGCGCGAGCAGGTGAGCGTCACGCTCGCACAGCAGGAAGAGGGCCGCGTCACCATGCGCGAAGTGGAACAGGCGCGCGTTCAGGAAGGCGAGAAGTGGATGGCGTACTACGAAGCGCAGCACGCCCTGGAGCGCGCCAAACTCAACCTGTTGCGGCAGACGGGCACACTGGTGGCCGCCCTCAATTAGCGGAAAGCTTCGGCCAGGTCTTTATACGCCACTTCGAACCGGGCCAGTATCTCGGGTTCGGTGAGGCGCAGGCCAGGGACATCGAGCGAGTAGGCGGGCATGCGCTCGGGCGCCGTCTCTTCGACCGAGATTCCAAGATAGCGGACAAACCGGTCGGCGACATGGAGCAGACGGCTGAGCGAAATCTGCCCGCCGCCCCCGTCCGGAGCTTGATCCGGCCGGTGGTGATAGAAAACAGCCTGCTGCAGCGGAGCGGCAATTTCCCAGCGCGCGAGCATCAGCCCGCCGAGCTCGGCGTGGTCGAAGCCGAGGATTTCGCGCTCGCATTCGTCGATCGGTTTGCCGCTCGAGGTCCACATCGCGGCGATCAGTTCGTACTCCGGCTGCAGGTTGACGGCGATGGCGTGTTTGCCGACATCGTGCAGCAGCGCTGAAACCAGCGCGCCATCTCCGTGCGACACCGGAACCGCTTCAGCCAGCAATTCGGCCATCACCGCCACCGCGGCCGAATGGAAATTGAAGCGCAACGTCGACCAGCCCGGCGCCGTCTTCACCCGCCCGAACAGATTCGAGACGGTCAAACTCAGGGCGAGCCTCCGCAACCGCCCGGTGCCGAGCAGCACCACCGCGTCGCGCACCTGGTTGATCTCCGTACGCCGCGCGTAGCGCGCCGAGTTGACGGTCTTGAGAAGCTGCCCGCACAAGACAACGTCTTTTTCGATGATCTCGCGCACTTCGCCGAGGTCCACGTCTGAACGCGTCAGCCGGGCGATGAGGCGCATCGCCATCGGCGAAATCTTCGGCATCTGTCTCAGCGCCGCTTCGCGGTAATGAGTTGCTGTCACCACTACGTTGAAACTTATCGGAAGACGAGCTTGGAGTATTAGCGGGAAGCGCCGCGGCGGGACTGAACGGTGTGGCGATAGCTGTCGACCATGCGGCGCGTCATGGACGGCAGGTCGCGCTCGTTGACAACGTATTCACGCGCCCGCTCCGCCATGGCGGACGCGCGCCCCGGATCGTCGAGCAGCGCCAGCACCCGTGCGGCGAACTCTTGCGCATCGTCGGCCAGGGCGCAGATCTCGCCGTCGCGCGCCGCCAGTCCTTCCGCGCCCAATCGCGTGGAGACCACTGGAATTCCCGCCGCAAACGCCTCGAGCAGTTTCACCCGGACACCTGAGCCGCTCAGGATCGGGCAGATGAACACCGAGTAGCGCGCAAGCGGCTCGCGAATATCCTCGACAAAGCCGATGAGCTCGACGTTTCCGGCGGACTTCGGGAACGAGTGCCGCGGCGGCGGGTCCGATCCGATAATCACCAACCGGGCGTCGGGCCGCGCGGCTGCCACGGCGGGCATCACGTTCTGGATGAACCAGCTCAATGCTTCCTGATTGGGCAGGTGGCGGAAGCTTCCAAGAAAAAGAATGGTGCCCGGCTCGCGATGGCCCGAATGGAATGCGTAGCGGCTGGTGTCGATGCCGGCTCGGAACCCGTCGTCGATGCGGCCCTTCAGCGCGGGGAGAAAGCTTTCGAGCACTTCGCGGTTGTCGGCGCTGCACACCTGCACGCGGTCAGCGCGGGGAAGTTGCCGCAACTCGAAGCGCAGCGCCCGCAGGTACTCAAAGCGCGCCTGAATGCGCCCGAGCAGGCTGCGCGTGAACGGCAATCCTCGCGCGATCGACTGAAAATAGACGTCGTGCTCGAACACGATGCTCGGAATCTGCCGGAATTCGGCGGCGTACTGCGCCATCACCGTGTATTCGAGCTGGACCACGTCTACCTTCCGGGTGAGCACCTGCCGGTGAATCAGCCAGGCGAGGTCCGCGTTGCGGAACTCGCGCACCGCGTGCGGCTCGATGGAGCCGAACGATTTCTCCTTGCCCTCCATGCGCACGATGAATTCGACGCTTCCGCACATCTGCTTCAGGTGCAGGTGCGGCTCGAGCTCGTGCGGCCAATCGAGCAGGATGATCAGGTGGAGGTCGCAGAGGCGCGACAGCTCGCAGATGGTCTGGTACATGAAGACCCCGCCGCCGTGCACGGGCGGAAACACGGGGTAGGGCGAGACGAACAGAACGCTCAATTTTTCCGGGACGGGAAGCGATTCAAAACGGTCGCGGAAATATCCGCCAAGAGGGCGCCGGAACGCTTCGGTGTCGTCCACCTCGGCCAGCGAGCGGGCGCGCCGGCGCGAGCCGAGCGCGGCGGGCAACTGCCGGAAGGCGCGCCACAAGCCCGCCGCGTTGGTCCGCCCGGGCGCATCGCCGGCAAACGCCGCAATGGCGCAATCGACCAGCGTCAGCGCGAGATGCTGGCGAAGCTTGCGCCACTCGTGGATATTCTTCCAGCAGAACAGAATGAAGTTCTTTTTGAGAACGCCTTGAATGTAGTCCGGGCTGAATTTCTTTCCGATGGTTCCGCGGTGCTCGTGGAAGACGATGCTGCGGGGTTCGTAGAGCACTTTCCAGCCGCGCTTCCAGGCCATGTAGCCGAGGTCGGTGTCTTCGAGGTAAAACGGCGCGAGCAGCGCGTCGAAACCGCCGAGTTCGAGAAATTTGAGGCGATCAAAAGCGCAGCTCCCGCCGCCGCCGTAAAAGCAGGGATAGGCCGCCGTCACCTGATCGTCGATGCGATGGCGCACGCGCAGCGCTCCACGGTCCCACCAGCCTTGCGTGAGCCCGGTCTCTTCGCGCAGCCTGGCCGGATCGCTGAAGAAGATCTGGCACGAAACGGCAAACACGTTCTCGCCGTCGAAACCGTCGAGCAAGGGCTGGAGGAATCCGCGATCCACCCGCATGTCGCTGTTGAGTAGCACGACGATGTCGTTTCGCGCCGCGCGGAAGCCGGCGTTCGATCCGCCGCCAAAACCGAGATTCTCCGGCAAAGCGAGCACGCGGACCTCGGGAAACGTGGCCCGGACGAAATCGGCGCTGCCGTCTGAGGAGCCGTTGTCGACGACGATAATCTCATTCGACGGGTTGCCCGCCAGGGCCGCGATTACCGAAGGCAGGTACTTCTCGAGCAGGTCGCGTCCGTTCCAGTTGGGGATCACCACGGAAGCGCCGCGCGCGTCCGGCTTACGGTTAACGGGCTGAAGCCTGCGTCCGAAAAGCTTCCAGAAAAGATCCGCGAGCCCGAGCGCGACCGCCGAAATCAGCAGCAGAAACGGCGCGGCGAGCAGCAGCGGCAACGCTCGAAGCAGGCGGAGAAGAGCCGGCATTTAGAGTTGCGGTCCCAGCCCTATGCGGCGGCCCAGAGCAATCCAACGGGACGCGCGAATGAAATCAATTCGGGACTCCGCTTCTTCGAGCCGCGCCTGGAAGCCGGCCGCCGCGGCATGATGCTCCGCGGCCAGGTTCTCGGCGGCTTCGAGACGGCCGAGCGTGGCGCGGTGACGGTCGCGTTCGGCTTCGATGTCGGCGGTGAGTCGGCGCTCGGTCTCGAGCGCCCAGGCGGTTTTGCTTTGAATGTCGGCTTCCAACTCGGCGACCTTAGCCTCGTAGCCCTGGGCCATTTCCACACTGGCCCGCTGTTCCCGCACGAACTGCTCCTCGAGCGCCCTCAGGCGCTGCTCGAGGTCGCGCGCCCAGCGGTTCTGGCCTTCGAGATGCTCCTTCAACTCGTGCAGTTTGGCGTGCAGGGCGTCGCGTTCGCCGCGAGCCTCGGCCAGCCAGTCCTGATTCAGCCGCAGTTCGCCGTCGAGCTTGGCAATGTGTGCCTCGCGCTCCTTCAGAATGTTGGCGGCCTGCGGGACGTAGACGAAATTGCGCAGCGCCGGTTGAGCCCGGTGTGAACAGATGGCGAGAAAGAAGTGCGCGTCCGCGGGCGTTCCCGCCGAAGCGTCCAGGCGCGCATCGACCTCGCGCCCGGCTCGCGGGGGATAGAAGGCAAAACATTCGGTCCGGTTTTGTAATAAAACATCTACAGCCGGAAATGTTTCCGCTAGCGCGTCCCGGAATTCGTCGAATTCAAATTCGTGCTCGTGGAAGGGATTCGGCCCGGCGGTCTTGCGGCTTTCGGCATAGTAAAGCCGGTTTGGCGTGGAAACCAGAAACAGTCCATCCTGGCCCAGCACGCGTGCCGCTTCTCGAACCAGGCCGCGCCAATCCGCGAGGTGTTCGATAACCTCGAAGCAGACCACGACGTCGAAGCTCGAATCAGCGTAGGGCAGCGCGGTAGAGGGCGCGACCGTAAATTCGAGATTCGGCAACCGGTAGTTCGCGCGCGCGTGCTCGATGGCTTGAGGCGCGATGTCGGCCCCGGCAACAGTACCTGCCGTACGGGCGAGTTCCGCGCTGCCGTAACCCGTGCCGCAGCCGAGATCGAGCACGCGCTTTCCTTCGGCCAACCGGGCGGCGAAGGCGTAGCGCGACAGGTGCTCATTCCAAAGGTCGACGTTCACCTCGCCTGGTACAACGCGCTCGCCGGTGAACTCATTCACCCGGCACCGCCATCGGCACCGGTTGCCCGCTCAGCCGCTGGTTCACCCGCACCTGGCAGCGCAGATTCATGTACCCGTAAACCGGGAGTTCGGACGGCGCCATGTGAACCGCAATGGCATTGTCGACCCAATCGCAGATGGCGTAGTGGTCGAGCGTACCATCCGCGATGGCGGGCGCAAACGAAAACTGCGTCGCGTAAAGCTCGGGAATTTCGAGGTGGAAGTCCACCGTGAACACATCTCCCGGGTTCATGGCGGGTAGCTGATAGCCTTCTCGCGCGGTGTTGGTGCCCGCGAAATCCACGCCGAGGTGATTCCGCATCATGAAGCCGACGATGGGATGCGCGAGCGGGGCCTTGGCTCGGACTGAGATTCTTACGACGATTGTCGATCGAGGGTCGATGCTGCCGCACGGCTCGAGGTTCGAATCCAGGATTTGGATACCCAGGATTTCGCCCCGTCCATCGCCGAAGCGGTGGTCGATATTGGGCAGGTTTTCGGTGATTTCAGGCGCTTCGAACGAAGCCCCGGCGCGGGGTGCTGAATCGGCTACATGTGATAGATAGGCGGAGTCTTTTTGCGCCATGGCGGCGAGGTATTTGGTCACCACCCGATCGGTTTCGCCGATCTCGACCAGGCGGCCCGAGCGAAGCCACATAGCGCGGTCGCCGAGCGCTTTTACGTCACCTGTAGCATGAGATACGAATAGAATCGTAATTCCGCGGGCGCGCAGCTCATGAACCTTCCTCATGCAGCGCTGGCGGAAGTAAATATCGCCGACAGCGAGCGCCTCGTCGACCAGCAGAATCTCTGGGTCGACATGGATGGCGACCGAAAAAGCGAGGCGCACAACCATGCCGCTCGAGTAGGTTTTCACGGGTTGGTCGATGAAGTCGCCGATTTCGGCGAAGTCGACGATGTCGCGGTACTTCCTGTCCATCGCGGCGCTCGAAAATCCGAGAATCGCCCCGTTCAGATATACGTTGTCGCGCCCGGTGAACTCGGGATTGAAGCCGGCTCCGAGTTCGAGTAGCGCCGAGACTCGGCCGTTCACGCGAACCTCTCCGGATGTGGGCTGAAGGATGCCTGCCACCATTTGAAGCAGGGTGCTTTTGCCGGATCCGTTCTCACCGACGATGCAAAAGGTCTCGCCTCGCCGGACCTCGAAGGAGAGATCCTGCAGGGCCCAGAAATCACGGTGAAAGCTCTTGCGGTTGAATGTGAGGAGTTCTTTGAGCCGATCGCCGGCCGAAGCGTAGATCGAGTAGCTCTTCGATACCTGGCTGAACTCGATGGCGGGCACTAAATCGAATCTACGGGAGGGTTTGAGGTTCTGTCAAATTCGGGTACGAATATAAACGGGGCGACCGCCAGCACCTGCTCATGTAGGATCGTGGATCGCGGTTAAGCTCCGCGGGACCGTTGCTTACATTGCAGGCACGAATGCCAATGAACGAGCCTGCCACGAGTTCAGTTTGCCGGTAGTCGCCCCAGGTTGTGGATGTTCTCGATGAACAACCTCCTAACATCGATCTAGAGCCGTCCCAGAAACCGTATCGGGGCTCAGCTCCACCTCAAAAATAGACCTGTTGCAGTTCCGTGTCAAGGGAGAAAAAGAGTCGCAACTCACATTTCTCGGTTACCTGGTTGACCAGCCCGGCTTGACACGAAGGGCTTGCGGTGAATACGCTGGAAATGCACCCAATGCCGGTGTAGCTCAGGTGGTTAGAGCGGCGGTCTCATAATCCGCAGGTCGTAGGTTCGAGTCCTACCGCCGGCACCAACCATTCCCGATCGGATTTAGGACGTTTCCCCCACAATCAGGGCGTAGATGCGGTTCAGATCGTCCTGACTATAATATTCGATCTCGATTTTCCCGCGGTTTTCGTTCTGCTCGACGATCCGAACTCGCGTGCCGAGGATTCGCTGCATTTCCTCTGCGGCGGCGCGAACGTTTGGATCTTGCTTTTGTTCGACGGCATCGCCGGAACTCCTGCGGGGCTCCGTGGCTTGGCGGACGAGTGCTTCCACTTGTCGGGTTGATAAGCCTTGCGCGCAGGACTTTTCGGCCAGTTGAATTTGGCTGGCGGCGTCCGGGAGCGAGAGAAGAGCCCTAGCCTGACCCATGGGCAGGCGGTTCTCGGCGACGAGGCGCTGAACCTCAACCGGCAGCTTCAAAAGCCGGATCATGTTGGCGATGGAAGATCGGTCTTTTCCAGTACGGCGTCCGATCTCGTCGTGGCTAAGACCCATCTCCCGCACGAGCCGGTCGAAGGCCTGTGCGGCTTCGATCGGGTTGAGGTCCTCGCGCTGGATGTTTTCGATGAGCGCAACCTCGAGGAGCCGGTCTTCCGCCAAGTCCTGAACCACGACGGGTACTTCAGTGAGTCCGGCAATTTTCGAGGCTCGCCACCGGCGCTCGCCGGCCACAAGTTCAAAGTGGTCGGCAACCCGGCGAACAATCAGAGGCTGAATGACGCCGTTACTGCGGATGGATTGAGCGAGCTCCTCGAGCCGGTCCTGCGAGAAGACGGTCCTGGGCTGAAGCGGATTGGGCTCAATGGAGTCCACCGGCAGGCGAGTGGGCGTGCTCTGGGATGGGGTTTCTGCTGTCGGAGCCGGAGCGGGAGCGGCGGGGCGCGGCGGAAGCAGCGCGGATAAGCCTCTACCGAGCGCCTTGCGTTTGTCCGGTGCGTTGCTCATTGGCCAAAATTTCCTTTGCGAGCTTGATGTAGCTTTCGGCGCCTTTGGAGCGCACGTCATAAAGCAGGATTGGTTTTCCGTAGCTGGGAGCCTCGGCAAGGCGAACGCTACGCGGGATCACGGTCTCAAAAATCTCGTCCTTGAAGAACTGTTTGAGATCATCAGCAACCTGGCGAGTGAGATTCGTCCGGTCATCGAACATGGTGAGGAGGACACCTTCGATTTGAAGGGGATGGTCGAGACCGGTTTTCACGCGCTCTACGGTATCGAGCAGTTGCGAAATTCCTTCGAGCGCGAAGAATTCGCACTGAATTGGTATGAGCACAGAATTCGCGGCCACCAGCGCGTTGAGCGTGAGCAGGTCCAAGGCGGGTGGACAGTCGATCAGAATATAGTCAAAATGCTGGCGAATCGAGGAGAGCCGGTCACGAAGGCGGTATTCTCGCCTTTCCATTTCCACCAACTCGAGATTGGCGGCTACCAGGTTTTTGTCGGCGGGGAGAATCGACAGCCCATCGAATTCGGTAGGGGTGATGGCAGACTCTGCGTCTGAATCCCCGAGGAGAATCGAGTAGAGTGTCGGGCGGGTGCCACCCTTCGCTATGCCGAGTCCGGTAGTGGAATTTCCTTGCGGGTCGGAATCGATCAGCAGAACCTTGCAGTCGTTGGCGGCGAGGCTGGCGGCGAGATTGATGGCCGTAGTTGTCTTGCCAACCCCGCCTTTTTGGTTGGCGATCGCGATTATTTTTGCCACTTCGATTGGAATGGTATCACGCGCGGGCGGGTCGTTTCACGTGGAACTTGCGAAGGTCCCGCTAAGCTGTTGTTCCACGTGAAACAAGAGCCACGAAACGGCGCTGACCCCAGGGAATGGCAACCGACGAGAGACTCCGGATTTCGCCTCGCGAAGCCATCCCACCGAGCGCCTCCAAATCCTCCTCACCGACCAGCAGCCCAAAACGGTGGCCAATCCGTAGCGCCAAAACGTCTTGGAATCGGACGGCCCGCGAAACAACCCAATCGTAGGACCCTTCGAGCGCCTCTGCGCGCACCGGCCGCACAACCACGTTGCGCAATCCCCGCGTACTCTCCTTCAGGAACACGGATTTCCGCTGGTGCGACTCGACCAGCTCAACCTGAGCCTCCGGCAAGGCTACCGCCAGCGGAATCCCGGGAAAGCCCGCGCCGGACCCAATGTCCGCGATCCTCAGACCCGCACACTCCGCCACTACGTATTTCGACAGAAAAAGGCTTTCGCAATAGTGCCGCGTAGCCGCTTCCGGCAAATCTGTGACGGTCGTGAGGTTCATTCGGCGATTCCAGGCCACCAGCAGCCCGTAGTGTTGCTCGAGCAACGCCAACTGCGTCTCGGAAAGTTCAATCCATGGGGCGATCTCCCGCCGGACGATTTGCGAAAGAGACTCCACCGTCACCCCGCTACGCTCAAATACACATCGAGCACAGCAATCGCAGCCGGCGTGACACCCGGAATGCGACCCGCCTGCCCAAGCGTCACGGGTCTAACTCGGGCCAACTTCTGCCTGACCTCCGTCGAGAGCCCCGGAATCTGCTCGAATTCCAGGTCCGCAGGTATCCTGCGGTCCTCTGCCGCCCGTAGCCGGTGAATCTGCCGCTCCTGTTGTGCCAGATATCCCGCGTACTTCACCTCAGTTTCGACAGCTGTAAGAACCTCGCGATCTACCGGTCCGCCAGTACGTTCTTCCAGCCAGCTTCCGAGACTCCCAATCAGCGACTCAGGACGCCGGAGCCAGATGTCTAACATCGGGCGATCGTCGCCTGACACCTCCACCCCGGGGATCAATCCGGGGCTCAGCCGCGTGGTCTTGAGCAGTTGCCGCACGACCTCCTTTACCCCCTGCTTCGCCTGAAAAACGTCCCATCGCGAATCCGTAACCAACCCGGCACGCCTGCCGAGAGGCGTCAAGCGCTCGTCCGCGTTGTCGATTCTGAGATGAAGCCGGAACTCAGCCCGCGATGTGAACATCCGGTAAGGCTCGTCGGCACCCTTGCTGATCAGGTCGTCGATCAGAATGCCGCAGTATCCGTCGGAACGGCCGAGAACGAAAGCCTCCTGCCCGCCTACTGCCGCGGCAGCGTTCAGTCCAGCCACCAGACCCTGGCAAGCCGCCTCTTCGTACCCCGAAGTCCCGTTGATCTGCCCGGCGAGGAACAGTCCCCTGATCGACCGCACCTCCAGCCCGTGATTCAACTCCCGAGGATCGACGGCGTCGTATTCAATGGCGTATCCCGGTCGAATCATATCGGCATTCTCAAGACCGGGAATACTCCCTAACATCGCCTCCTGAACGTCCACCGGCATGCTGGTCGACATTCCGTTCACGTACACCTCGTACGTATCGAGACCTTCGGGCTCGAGGAAAATCTGATGCCGTGCCCGGTCAGGAAACTTGACGATCTTGTCCTCGATCGAGGGACAGTACCGCGGACCAATCCCTTCGATGGCGCCGCTATACAACGGAGAACGGGCGATGCTTTCCTGCAAAACTCGCTTCGTGGCCTCCGTAGTGTAAGTTATGTAACACTTAATCTGGTCGCGCTCGATCTTGCCCGTTAGAAATGAGAACGGCGTTGGCTCCCGATCGCCTTCCTGAGGCTCGAAGCGGCTCCAGTCGATACTGCGCCCGTCCAGGCGCGGCGGAGTCCCGGTTTTCAAGCGAGTCCATTGCAGATCGAGCGAGCGCAGCTGCTCTCCGAGCAGGTTCGAGGGCGCCTCGCCGTTTCGTCCGCAACTGTACCGGCTCTCACCCACATGGGCAAGTCCATTTAGAAATGTGCCGGTGGTGACCACCACGGCGTCAGCCAGCAACGACCGTCCGTCGCGCAGCAGCACTCCGCTGACCCGCCGCGGATCCCCCTCAATCATGAGCTCCGCGACTTCCGCCTGAACGATGCGCAGGTTCGGCTCGCGCTCGAGGGTCTCGCGCATGCGGATCCTGTATTGCTTCTTGTCGCATTGCGCGCGCGGCGACCAGACAGCCGGTCCCCGGCTTGTATTCAACAACCGGAACTGGATGCCGACCTGATCCGCCACCTCGCCCATCACGCCGCCCAGCGCGTCGATTTCCCTCACCAGGTGGCCTTTCGCGATTCCCCCGATCGCGGGATTGCAGGACATCTGCGCAACCAGGTCGATATTCATCGTGATCATCGCCGTGCGCATGCCCAGGCGGGCACACGCGCGTCCGGCTTCGCAACCGGCGTGACCGGCGCCAACGACAATCACGTCGAACTTCTTACTAGCCTGATTCATGGAACGGGAGGACAGAGAGCTGCTAGTCTTATTCTAGCTGCAAAACATGAGAATTCTTGTCATCGGCTCGGGCGGCCGCGAGCACGCGCTCGCCTGGAAACTGCAACAGTCCGGGCACATCGTCTTCACTGCTCCTGGAAATCCCGGCACTGCCGGCGTCGGTCAAAACCTGCTGACAACCGACTATTTGGGCGCCGCGGAGTCCATAGCCGCTGATCTTACAGTTGTAGGCCCCGAACCTCCTCTCGTTGCCGGCGTCGTCGATCAATTCCGTTCCGCCGGTAAGCTCATTGTAGGACCCACTCAGGCCAACGCGCGCCTCGAGGGCAGCAAGCTCTTTTCAAAGCAATTCATGGAGCAAGCGGCTATTCCCACCGCGCGTGCCGTTCGCGCCGAGTCGTACGAGGATGCTATACGCCACCTCGCCTCTTTCGATATTCCCGTTGTGATCAAGGCCGATGGTCTGATGGCCGGAAAAGGGGTCGTCATCGCACAGACCCGGGATGAAGCGGCTTCTGCAATCGGCGCTCTCGGTCCGCGCCTGATCATCGAGGAGTTCCTTGAAGGAGAGGAAGTCAGCTTCATCGCGCTCTGCGACGGTAAGACGGTCGTCGCCCTCGAAGCCACCCAGGATCACAAAGCCATCTGGGATGGCGATCGCGGACCGAACACGGGAGGAATGGGGGCCTATTGCGATGGCCGCATCCTCGACGCGGACACCGCGCAACGCGTCCTCAACACCGCAATTCTCCCGGTGGTCGAACGCACGGGATACACCGGTTTCCTCTATGCCGGCCTGATGATGACCCGCGACGGAGAGAAGGTTCTCGAATACAACGTACGCCTGGGCGATCCCGAAACTCAGCCGCTCATGCACAAACTGGACACGGATCTCGGCCAACTCCTGCTCGCAGCAGCCACGGGCAACCTGGCAAGCTTTCCGGCTGTTTCCTGGAAAGCCGAACCTTCCGTTTGCGTGGTCCTCGCTGCCCACGGATATCCAGGACGACCGCGCACTGGTGACCGGATCACCGGCCTCGAACAAACCACGACCGAGGTTTTCCACGCCGGGACAAAAGCAGCACCGGGCGGCGGCGTTGAAACTGCCGGCGGACGCGTCCTAGGAGTCACGGCGCGTGGAAACAACCTGGCCGAAGCGATTCGAAATGCCTACGATGCAGCCAGTCTCATCCACTTTGACGGAATGCAATACCGCCGCGACGTTGGACAAAAGGGGCTCAAGCGATGGTAGTCGCCGATGCGGGTCGGCGAAGCCGGAACTGCTGGGACGAATGTTTGACAATTGTCGAAAGTGCTGTTTTTTGAACAGCCGAATTCACATCTTAACTATCTGAATATTCAGAACTTACGAGAAACGTCCACAGGCGGGCTGGACAACACTGTGGGCGTGTGTGGAACACTGAGGAGAGGGCGAAACTGTGCACACCCTGACACCGGATATTCACAATTTCGGATACCCGCAAAGGGTTGAGAAACAGCCCCCTTATCGCGAAATCAACAGATTCACAGGTCCGGTGAATACGATAGTTATTCTGTAGGTATATTGAATAGGAGAACTAGTAAGGGCGCACCTCACCCTATCACTCCCTCAGATAGACTATCGTCCGCACAAATCGTTTCCTTTAGAGGGGCGGGCTGTACTACAACTAAATACATGCGATTCGCTTTAGCTTTCACCTTCGCGGCCTCGATTCTTCTCGCTCAGGACTGGGCCCGGTCGGCAGTCGACAAATCCCCCCGCCACCGGGAGTGGGTCACCATTAAGCATGACGGCAGGTCCGTCGAGACGTTCGTTGCCTATCCCGAACGAAAAGACAAAGCTCCCGTCATCGTCGTCATTCACGAAATCTTCGGCCACAGCGCGTGGGTGGAACAGGTGACCGATGAATTTGCCGCTGCGGGCTACATCGCCATCTCGCCTGACCTGCTTTCAGGCATGGCGCCAAATGGCGGCCGAACCCCTGATTTCCCGAGCGGCACGGTAGGACCGGCAATCGGCAAGCTCGACCCGGCGCAGATCACCGCGGACCTGAACGCCGTCGCTGACTACGGTCTCAAATTGCCTTCAGCCCAGAAGAAACTCTACGTCACGGGGTTTTGCTGGGGAGGCGGCCAGACTTTCCGGTTCGCCACAAAACGCGCCGACATCATCGCCGCGCTGCCTTTCTACGGGCCTCCGCCGCCGAAAGAGGACATGGCCGCCATCAAGGCTGCTGTCTACGGATTTTATGGCGGGAACGACAATCGCATTAACGCGACCATCCCCGATACCGAAGCCGCGATGAAAGCCGCCGGTAAGAAGTATGAGCCTGTCATCTACGAAGGCGCCGGACACGGCTTTATGCGCGCCGGCGAGGCGCCGGATGCGTCCGAAGCCAATGCAGCAGCCCGCAAACAGGCCTGGGAACGTATCAAGACGATCGTGAAGTAACTCAGCCTTTGGTTTTTTCGGGGATGTAGCCGGGCGGTAGCGCGGCTGCTTCCCCGAAGAAGAAATCTTCCATCTGCTTCAGCAGGAACTCCTGCGCTTCGGGAGTGCCGAGATTGAGGCGGTATTCGTTCATGATCATCTTCATGCGCTCCACCCACATTTTCCACGCTTCCTTGGACACATTCTCGTAGATTCGTTGTCCGAGCGGGTGCCCTTCAAAAGGCACCTCGTCCAAGCCCGGCATTTCGCGCTGGAACTTTACGCAGAATACGTTCCTGCCACTCTGGTTCGCTTCAGGTGATTTGGGTCCCGGCTGTCCGCCGCCGCAGCAACTCATGATGTACGATTCTCCTCGACTCTATTCAGAATAGCGGGTTTTTGGGTGCTCGCTGCCGTGGTTTCCAAACCGCTTCTTGAGGTCGGGCCAGAATTCGCGAATTTCGTTCACGCCGGACTTGGTCAGCATCCCAAACGAACCCCACAGAACAAACGAGCCGAACCCCTGTACGCTGTCGGGCGACCAGCGCTGCGCCACCACCCACGAACCGTACACGCCCGTGATGCGTCCCAGCGCGACCTTGTTGCCGTCCCCGGCGGAATTGCGCGCTACCCAGGTGCTCGCCAGCGCGTGCCACATGCGCCGTCCGGGGTGAAAACCGGAACCGAGGCGGAAATAGCGCGGGTCCTCGTGGTGAATCGCCGAAATCGCGAACTCCGCGGTCTCGCTGATCAAAAACTGTCCGTATTGATTGGCGTACCGCTTTCCCACGCCGGACCAGGTGCGGCCCCATTCCTTCGGGAAATTCCGGGCCGTATCGAAAGCAGTCCCGGGCAACGTTTCGACAGCTGCCTGCAGGCCGAACAATTGCCGGACCAGTTCTTTGCGGCGAGTCCGCCAGTCGGCGGGATCGTCGGTCGCGGCGGGCGCCGCGGCTGCCACCGGTTCGGCGGGATCACAGGCTTGCGTTGACTGAGCCGTGCCCATGGCCGAGGTAGCCAGTCCGGCAAGCAGAATCGTTGCGACGCGGCGGATGCTCAGGTTCATTTCGGGGGAGCTTTCGAGAGACGCCCTATTGTGACACACCGGACGGATGATTGCGCCGGAGCCGCAGTTGATAGTACAGCGCTCCGGTGGCCACCGTCAGCGCCGCGGCCAGCGAAATCCACGGCCGCCCGCGGATTCCCTGATAGGTCATCCACAATCCGATCAGGATAAACAAAGCCGGAAAGAGCGGATAGGCAAAGCTCACTACGCCGATCTTTTTCCAGCCCGCGCGGCGGCGGAAGATCATGAGCGAGGCCACGGCGAGCACCGCGAAGAGGTTCAGCAGGAAGCCGATGTACTGCACCAGGTCGCGCAGCGGCGTGAGCGCCATCAGCATGGTACAGATGCCCTGCGCGACAATGGCGATCACCGGAGTGTGCCAGCGCGGGTGGACTTTCGCGGCGCCGGCGAAGAACGCCCGATTCTGAGCCATCGCGTAATAGACGCGGGGTCCGATGGTGACCATCGCGTTGACGGTGGCGAGCAGCGACAGCGCCATCAACCCGGCGAACACGCCGGCGGTCTCCGGACCGAATAGCCGGGCCGCGGCGAGTGCGCCCACGGCGTAGACACCCTTCATCTGCTCGAGCGGCACCGCGTAGATGAAAACAATGTTCAGCGCGATAAAAAGCACCGCGACGAGGATGGTGCCGGTCAACAAAGCGAGCGGCAGCGTGCGCGACGGCTGCTTCAGTTCCTCGGCAACATAGGTGGCGGCGTTCCAGCCGCTATAAGCCAGGTAAATCCAGAACAGGCTGACGGCGAACTGAGTGGCGATGGGTGTGGTGCTGGTGCGCACCGCGTTCTGCGAGAAGTTGCCCCAGGATCCGTTGCCCGCGAAAATGCCGAGCAGGATGAACGCGCCGATGACGGCGATTTTGATTCCGGTGAGCAGGTTCTGGACGCGAGCCACGCGCTGCACGCCGAAGAAGTTGAGCACCGTGAAAAAGGCCACCAGACCGCAGGCGACGATTTGAGCGCCGCCGATTTTCCAGCCCCACTCCGCCGGACCAACCGCGAGTTGGGCGTTGGCCTGTTGAACGGAAGGGAAGAAGTGGCCGAGGTATTCGGAAAACGAAAGCGCTGCAGCGGCAATGGGCGCCGAGAATCCGGCGAAGAACGATACCCAGCCGGTCATGAAGCCCCAGATGGGTCCGTAAGCCTGCGTCAGGTACACGTACTCGCCGCCCGAAGAAGGGAAGTTGACGCCGAGTTCGGAATAGCAGAATGCGCCGCAGAGCGCGGCTACCGCGCCCACTACCCAGATGGCGAGCACGAGCGGCACCGAGCCGAGGTCGCCGGCCAGAAAACCGGTGGAGATAAAAATCCCCGTGCCCACCATGTTCGAGATCACGATGGCGGTGGCGGCAGTGAGCCCGATTTGCCGCAGCAACGGCGGTTGCGAGCTCAAGCCGCCTTCCGGAGAGAGATGGCGAGTGGCCACGGGCGGGCCTAGTTCTTGTTCTTGCTTGCGGCGCGCTGAGCGTTCTCAGCCTGGATAGCTTTGCTTTTGGCGAACTTCTTCTGGAACCGGTCAACGCGGCCTTCGGTATCAACCAGCTTCTGACGGCCGGTGAAGAACGGATGACAGTTCGAGCATATTTCCACGCGGATGTCGCCCTTGTGACTTGAACGCGTGCGGAACTGGTTGCCGCAGGCGCAGATCACACTGACTTCCTCGTAATGTGGGTGGATCCCTGCTTTCATCTGTGTTTCCTGATTTCCTTTCGAGGTAGGTACTCTCATGATAACACGACCTCGAGACAGGCCTGGGCCGCACCTGCGGCCCTCCACGATGCTTTGAAACTGGGGTAGGCTCTACCTCATGAGCATCAAAACCTTGTGCCTTACGACGCTGGCGGCCGGCTTGTCGACGCTGATGGCTCAGTCGCCTGACTTGGCCGGTACGTGGAGGCTGGTGACCTGCTCGGCCAAACTCGACTCCGGAGAACGGATCGCGAATCCATACGGGCCCAACCCGAAGGGGTTCCTCACTTACACTCGCGACGGGCGGATGTCGGCGATCCTCAGCTATGGTGGCCGCAAGCCGCTCTCTACCGCCGACCGCCTGTTGTCTTCTCCCGAAGAGCAAGCCTCGGCATTCGCCACATTCTTCGCGTACGCGGGCCGGTACACTATCCAGAGCGGCAGGGTCACGCACCACGTTGAAATCGCCTCAGTCGAGAACTGGGTGAATACGGATTTAGTCCGGTCTTTGAAGCTTGAGGGCGACCGGCTGACGCTGACCACGCCACCGACCCCGGTGGGCGGGAAGATGCAAACAACGGAACTGGTTTGGGAACGGGTTCGCTGAGAGCCCGGAAAACGCCTTAGTACGAAACTACTGTATCTTGACAGAGATCATCTAGATTGTTAGACTTGAGGCACGATGGCCGCGCAAATATTCCCCCAACCTGCGCCGCGGCATCGGGCTAGTTCGGTTCTCGAGCAGATCGGAAACACTCCGCTGCTGCGCCTTTCGGCGCTCGACGCTGACCTGCCGGGCGTCGAAATCTATGCAAAAGCCGAGTTTTTCAATCCCGGCGGGTCAGTCAAAGACCGTCCTGCGCTCAATATGCTCCTCGACGGCGAACGCACCGGGCGGCTGACGCCGGACCGGGTGATTCTCGATGCCACGAGCGGGAATACGGGAATTGCGTACGCGATGATCGCCGCCGCGCGCGGCTACCGGGTGAAGCTTGTGCTGCCGGCCAACGCGAGCCGTGAACGGAAACAGATTCTGAAAGCCTACGGCGCTGAAGTGTTGTATTCACCGGCTGGGGACGGATCTGACGGGGCGATCCGCAAGTGCCGTGAAATCTATGAATTGGACCCGGATCGGTACTTCTATCCGGACCAATACAACAATCCGGCGAACTGGAAAGCCCACTTCGACACTACGGCTGTAGAAATTATGGAGCAGACCGACGGGCGCATCACGCACTTCGTGGCGGCGATGGGCACGAGCGGCAGTTTTACCGGCACCTCGCGGCGGCTGAAGCGCGACATTGCCGGCGTGCAGTGCATCTCTGCACAGCCTGCCTCCGGCTTTCACGGGTTGGAGGGGCTGAAGCACATGCCCACGGCTATTGTCCCCGGCATCTACGACCCGGCGCTTGCCGACCACAATTTGTGGATCGAAACCGAAGACGCTTATGAGCTGACCCGGCGCCTCGGGCGCGAGGAAGGCATTCTCGCCGGCATTTCGAGCGGCGCGAACCTGGTGGCAGCGCGTAAGATAGGGAAAGAGCTGGCACGCATGGGCGAGCGCGGCGTCATCGTGACCTTTCTCTGCGACGGCGCCTCGAAGTACCTGAGCGAGCCGTTCTGGGACGATTGATTCGAAATGATCCGGGTTGAAAACGAACCGTGGCAGGCGATGGTGCGCCATGCCGAGTCCACGTTCCCAAAAGAATGTTGCGGCGTGATGGTGGGCGCTGATGGCGTGGTGTCGAGCGCGGTGCCGCTGCCGAATGTCTACGAGGGCGCCCAGGAAGATTTCTTTGTGATGGACCCGCGCGACCTGCAGAGGGTCGACGAAGAGGCGCGCCGCGAAGGAAAGAGCGTGATCGGCGTGTTCCACTCGCATCCGGATTGCGACGCGTATTTTTCAAAGCGCGATCTCGAGAATTCGTGCCCCTGGTTTTCTTACCTGATTCTGTCGATCAAGAAGGGCAAGTTCGACCACGCAAACAGCTACCGCGCCGATTACGACCAGACGCGCGCGGACAAAGAGGAACTGATTTACTGATATGGCGAAGATTCTGATTCCCACCCCGTTGCGGCAGTACGCCTGCAACCAGGATTCGATTGAAGTGGGCGGTGCGACCGTGGGCGAGGCGCTCGCCGGACTGACGTCGCAATATCCCGACCTAAAGCGTCATCTTTATACCGACGAAGGCAAGCTGCGCAGCTTTGTGAACGTCTACCTCGCCGATGAAGACATTCGCTATCTGAATAAGGATGCCACTCCGGTGAAGGACGGCGAAACCATTTCGATTGTGCCGAGCATCGCGGGCGGGTGTAAGTGAGCCTCTCGGCAGACGAAATCAAGCGCTACAGCCGGCACCTGATTCTGCCCGAAGTCGGCATGGAAGGGCAGCTCAAGCTCAAGCAGGGGAAAGTGCTGCTGGTGGGCACGGGCGGGTTGGGCGCGCCGGTGGCGTTGTACCTGGCGGCGGCGGGAGTGGGTCGCATCGGCCTGGTCGATTTCGACGTCGTCGACTTTTCGAACCTGCAGCGGCAGGTGATCCACGGCACCAAGGATGTGGGCAAGAAAAAGCTCGATTCGGCGGCTGAATCGATGCTCGACATCAACCCGCACCTCACCATCGACAAATACGAAGTGGCGCTTTCGAGCGAGAACGCGATGGAGATTCTGAAGCCGTACGACCTGGTGATCGACGGCACGGACAACTTCGCGACCCGCTACCTGGTCAACGACGCCTGCGTGCTGTCGGGCAAGCCGAACGTGTACGGTTCGATTTTCCGGTTCGAGGGACAGGCTTCAGTATTCGCCTATCCGGGCGGACCTTGCTATCGCTGTTTGTATCCGGAACCGCCGCCTCCGGGGCTGGTGCCGAGCTGCGCCGAAGGCGGAGTGCTGGGCATTTTGCCGGGGACGGTCGGACTGATTCAGGCCACGGAGGCCGTGAAGCTGATTCTCGGCATCGGGCAGACGCTGGTGGGGCGCCTGGTGCTCTACGACGCCCTGAACATGAAGTTCCGCGAGCTGAAGCTGCGCCGGAACGCGGAGTGTCCGGTGTGCGGCGACCATCGAACGATTCACAAACTGATCGACTACCATCAGTTCTGCGGCGTGCCGCGCGAGGTTCCTGCGCCTGCGCCGGCGGCTGCACCAGGCGAGATTACGCCCGTTGAGGTGAAGGCGCGCCTCGACCGCGGCGACCAGTTCGTGCTCATCGACGTTCGCGAGCCGCACGAGCATCAGATCTGCAATATTCCGGCGGCGCGGCTGATTCCGCTCGGCCAGTTGCCGAAGCGACTGAATGAGCTGAACCGTTCCGACGACATCGTAGTTCACTGCAAGAGCGGCATGCGCAGCGCAAAGGCTCAGGACCTGCTGAAGCAGGCTGGTTTCGAGAAGGTGCTGAACATGAAAGGCGGCATTCTCGCCTGGAGCGACCAGGTGGACGCGAGCGTGCCGAAGTATTAGAGGCCGGCGAGTTCCGCTTTGGCCTCGGCCAGGGGGCGGAAGTCCGGGTCGGCCCGCTTCCAGTTCTCGATTGCGGCTTTCAAGGCCGCCGCGGCGCCGTTCCGGTCGCCGGAACGTTTGAGCGCCTTGCCGAGTTCCAATTGCGCCAGCGCCCCCATCGGATCGCCGAGGATGATCGAACGGTGGTCGACAATCCTGCGGAATTCGCCGGCGGCCTCGGCGTGCCTGCCCAAGTCGCGATAGGCGAGTCCACGGACGAAGGGCAGGTATCCCGCTCCGAAGGGCCCCACCAGGATGGACCCGCTCTGAGCGAAGTCGAACGCGGCAGACGCTTGACTGATTTCCACCGCACGAGCGGCCTGGCCATTGTTGCGCGCGACAACCGCGTTCAGGATCGGGATGTACAGGAACCGGGCCAGCGTGTCCTCGGGCCGGCTGCGCGCCATATCCGAGATGATGCGGCGGGCCTCGCCGGCGGATCCTGTCCAGGCGAGGGCCAGGGCGATGGGGAAACCGGCATCGGGATTCCGAGCGGTCTGAAGCGCCTCGTGGGCCAGGGCGACAGCCTCCGCGCGGTTGCCATAGAGGGCTTCCCATGCGGCGAAACCGCCCGCAAAAAGCGCCGACCGTTCTTTCATGCGGGCATGCGCCGCCATGTCCACGGCACTGCGAGCGAGCAGGCGGGCCTCATGGACCCGCCCTTCGTAGGCGGCGAACAGGCTGGTGTGAAACGGCACCACTCCCTGCAGCAGGCTCTTATTGGCCGACTGCCGCTCCATCCCGGCGCGATCGCCTTCCACAAACGCGAGCCAATAGCGAAGGATGACCCACTCTTCGGAACTCAACCCGCGTCCGGCCGACTGAGCGTCGAAGGCCTTGCTTTCAGAAAGGCGATTCAGATACAGCGCGCTCCAGGCTCCGTTCAGATAAGCGATCGCCGCCGCACTTGGATTCAAGGCGATGGCCGCGTGAGCGGCGGCGAGCGATTCCTCGTACTCCGCCCGCCCGACCGAGGTCAACCCGGAACGGAACGAGAGCGGATAAGAATCCTGAGGGAAGCGCCGCATCCAGGACTCGAGCGTCTGGTCGCACAATTCGAGATTGCGCAGCACGTCACGCTGGTAGTTGAAGGTGATAAAAAAGCGCTCGGGTTCGCTCACGCGATCTCGAAGCTGGTAGGCGCGAAGCATGCTCTCAACCGCGAGCTCCGTTTCATCGCCATCCGAGTGGAGCCGTCCGGCTAAAGCGTGAGCCATGGCGAACTCAGGATCGAGCTCGACGGCTCTCTCGATGGCCACCAGAGCCTTCGCGAAATCGGAGGTAGAGAGAGTTTTCAACGCTGCCTGGTAAGCCTTCAGCGCCTCGAGAGACCGGGTGGTGAACTCAGGAAGCGGCTGTGGAGGGACAGCGCCGGCGGTGGCGCTCTCGATCCGTTGCCGGATGCGCGCCGCTACTTGCACGAGCGAATTCCGGACATCCTCTTTTCGCGTTTCAGCCTGCTCCTCGCCAAGGGGGCGTCTGGACGGGCAGTCCGAGGCTCGAACGCTGAGGATCACGCGGTCGCCGACCGGAGCGAGCGATGTGTCGACGACCGCCGACCCGCCGGCGCGCTCACACACCTCGAGCGCGATTTGCGGCGTGAGCGGCGTATCGGGTTGAAGGGTCATCAGGCGCAGGATACTGGCGACGCGAGTTTCAGAAAGAGTCTCGAGCCGTTCGGAGCCGCTGAAGGCTGCCGAAAGCGTGGTCCGAAGGACCGTGTCGAGCGGGAGGTCGCGCAGGGGGTCTTCGAAGGCGCCGATCACCACCCGGTGACGAGGCCCCGCCGTACCACGGTGCGAAACGGCGTACCATGCGCCACCGCCCGCGATGGCCAGAACGAGCGCGACGCCTGCGGCAACCGGAAGCGGGCGGCGGAGTGAACTCCGCAGGGGAGCGGGGCTGCGAAGATGTTCAAGCGCCTCCCGAACCTCGGCCGCAGTCTGAAAGCGCGCATCCGGATCGAGCTCGGTACATTTGGCAATCAGCGGGGAAAGCGCCGCGGGCAACTGCCCCGTGCTGACGGCGCCGGTGCACCGCCGGCCGGTGGCCATCTCGAACAGGGTCAACCCGAACGAAAAAAGATCGGAGCGGCCATCCAAAGGCCGTCCGGCGGCCTGTTCGGGTGACATATAGAATTGCGTTCCCACCACATGTCCGGCGAGGGTGAGGCTGGTAATCGCCTCGGCCGCGGAACCGGGCGGACGCCATTGGGCGAGGCCGAAATCGAGCACCTTTACGCGTCCATCGGCCGTGAGGAAAAGATTGCCGGGCTTGATATCGCGGTGAACGATGTGGGCCGCGTGCGCGGCTTCGAGAGCGGAGGCGATTTGGATCGAGTAGGCGATACATTCGGGCTCGGACAGCGGTCCGCGCGCAATCCGGTCTTTGAGCGTCTCGCCGTCGAGATACTCCATCACCAAAAATAGCCGGCCATCCTTTTCATCGATGTCGAAAACCGTGCTGATGTTGGGATGACTCAAAGCGGACGCGGCCTGCGCCTCACGGCGGAAACGCAGCACCGCCTCAGGATTCCGCGCGAGACTTTCGGAAATGAACTTCAGCGCGACAAAGCGGCCGAGGCGCGTATCTTCGGCTTTATAAACCACGCCCATTCCGCCGCTGCCGATCTCCTCGAGGATGCGGTAGTGGGATATTTGGCCGCCTTCCGGCGCAGCCGGGCGCTCGAGGAAGCTGCCCGCGGCCTGGCCGGCTTCGAGCAGCGACCGCACTTCCTTTTCGAGCGAATCATCGCCCGCGCAAGCACTGCGTAGAAAACGCTCCCGCTCGGTTTCGCCGAGCCCCGCGGCCTGGTTGAGAATGTGATCGACCTGCTGCCAGCGGTTCGGATCCATTTTACGGCCTGCCCGTCATTTCCCTGTAGAGCCAGGCCTTGGCGGTGTTCCAGTCCCGCGTCACGGTCATCGCGGAAACGCCCAGAACGGCGGCGGTCTCCTCGACGCTCAGCCCGCCGAAAAAGCGCATTTCCACAACCTGCGCCTTCCGGGCGTCGAATTCTGCGAGCGCCGCGAGAGCGTGGTCGAGTTGTTCGAGGTCGAGTCCTCGCGATTGACCGGCAACCAGGGTTTCATCGAGCACCACACGCTCGATTCCGGCGCCTCGCTTCTGGTTTTTGCGGCGGGCATGATCCACCAGAATGCGGCGCATGGCCTGTGCGGCGACGGATAGGAAATGGGCGCGACCCTTCCACTCGACCTGCTCGTAGCCGAGCAATCGGATGTAGGCTTCATTCACCAGGGCGGTTGGCTGAAGGCTGTGACCGGGACGCTCATGCCGCATGTAGACGCGGGCCAGGCGATGCAGCTCGGCGTAGACGATGGGAGTCAGGCGGTTCAGAGCGCTACTTTCGCCTTGGGTCCAGGCGCGCAACAAGCGGCTCACATCGGTGGTGGCCGTTTGTGTGCGCATCTCTGAGAATTCTAACATTCGAAAAAATTCTGTCCGGAGAGTGTTGGTTTCGACCGGCGGATTGCGCCAACGGCTGTGAAGGAGCAACTATGAAATCCCTACTCACAACCGCGGCGCTGGCATTTTGGGCCTCCGCGATGGCGCAAACAACGCTCAAACCCACGCTGATGACCCTCGATTTTCCAGGGTCCACGTCCACGCAGGCATGGGCCATCAATTCGCGCGGCGACATCGCCGGCACCTACGCCGATGCCGCCCGCGTGAACCATGGTTTTTTTCTAAGCAAAGGCACATGGAACACGATCGACTATCCGGGCGCAGCGCTCACCCTCGTCAACAACCTGAACAACCGCGGCGACCTGGTGGGCGAGTACGCCACCACGCCGACAGGGCCGCATCACGGTTTTGTGTCCAGTTCAGGCCGCTTTACGACCATTGATTTTCCAGGCGCCACCTCCAGTTGGTTGGCCGGGATCGACGCAGCCGGCGACATCACGGGCGGGTACACCTCCCCAGATAATCAACAGCATGGGTTCCTGCTCAAAGCAGGCACGTACACCAGCTTCGACTTTCCCGGCGCGACACAGACGGTGGTGATCGGAATGGGCCCGGACGGTTCGGTAGTGGGCGGATATGCGGCGGCCGGCCTTAACCGGGCCTTTCTGATGGTGAACGGCGAGTTCACCTCGTGGGAGTACCCTGGGGCCACGTTCACCAACTGCGTCAACCGGAACGCCTCCGGCGAACTGGTGGGCCGGTGGCGCGACACGGCAGGAGTGGTGCATGCGTATCTCTTGCGAAACGGCGAGTACAGCACGTTCGATTTTCCGGGCGCTACCTTTACCGCCGCGGCGGGCGTCAACTCATCGGGCGATATCGTCGGGCGCTACACGCTGAACGGCGTTTCGCACGCATTTCTCTGGAAGCGCGGCCTGGCTCCATCGTATGCGGTCACTGATCTCGGCACGTTTGGAGGAAATCAGAGCTTCGCGTATGGAATCAGCGAAGCGGGGTGGGTCGCCGGCGGAGCGACAACCCAGTTCGATCACCAGCACGCGTTTCTCTCCAAGGATGGAACCCTGACGGATCTGGGCCTGCTCGGCGGCGCCAATTCGGTCAGCACCAACCCGAACGGCGCGGGCGACGTCTCGGTGACCTCGGAAATCTCGAAGCCGGATCCGAATGGAGAGGACTTCTGCGGTTACTACACACACCTGTCATGCGTGGCGGCGATCTGGTCCGGCGGCAAATTGCGGCAGTTGCCCACGCTCGGCGGGAACAACGCAGTCGCCTTTGGATTGAACAACAGAGGGCTGCTGGTTGGAGCGGCCGAAACCACCGTGCGCGATCCGAGCTGTCCGTCTCCGCAAAAGCTGGCTTATCAGGCGACGTTGTGGGGGCCTGGACCCGCGGACGTGCAACAGCTTCGTCCCCTGCCCGGCGACACCGTGGGATGGGCGCTGTGGGTGAACGAGAAAGGGGAAGCGGTCGGCGGAACGGGTTCGTGCGCGGACACACAAGTCAGCCCGAACGGGCTGCTGTTTTCAAAGCACGCCGTGCTCTGGCGCAGGGGCGTGCCCACCAAGGTGATGGACGATGCCGTGGCCGCGGGCATCAACAACCGCAGCGAGGTGACAGTCGGGGCCAACCGTCCGGATGGCACGGTGGCGGGCCTGCTGTGGAATCCGGACGATGGCCCGGTGAGCCTGGGCCAGCTCGGCAAAGACCCTTCGCTCTTACCAAGCGTTCTCAACGATGCCACCCAGATCACGGGCGGCTCCTGCGACACGGACTTCAACTGCCGGGCCATCCTATGGGACAACGGCTCCCTGATGGATCTCAACGACCTGGTTCCGCCGGGTTCGAAGCTGTACCTGGCTTTCGGCACTTCGATCAACGACGCCGGGGAAATCGTGGGCTGGGGTATCGACAAAAAGAGCGGAGAGACTCACGCCTTTGTTGCCCGGCCGGTTCCGGCTTCGGGGGTCACGGCTGCTGATGTAGCCGCGGGGGCCTCGGCAGGGGTTCCGGAGGAAGTCCGCGAAGTTTCGCGGAACTCCAGCCTCCACCTCAAGATCGGGGCCCGGACACGGCGCGGGCTACGCTAAGCCAGGCAGATTCGGGGCGGGGCTTGAATCAAGCCTCCGCCCCGAGCCGTAAGCAGAGCGATGGGCGCAGATGCCGTGGCTGCGCCCTATGCGGCTTTAGCGTAGCCTGTGTTGTAGACGATGTTGCCGGAGATTCGCAAAACGGTGCGGCGGATTCCGCGAGGGCGGGTATCGACGTATGGAGCGGTGGCCAGCGCGGCGGGATTTCCGGGGCGGGCGCGGCAGGTGGTCTGGGCCTTGCGCGGGGCTGGACCCGGGCTGCCGTGGCATCGCGTGATCGGCGCGGGCGGGCGCATTCTGCTGCCCGGCGAATCGGGGCTCGAGCAGCGGCTCAGGCTGCGGCAGGAAGGCGTTCCGTTCACCGGCGACCGCGTGGACCTCGAGGCCTGCGAATTCCGGTTCCGCGAATCCTAAACATAAATTAGCTTATTTGTCATCGCACTCCAACAATGAAAACGTAAGGTGGGCGTATAACGCAGGATTGCGCCGCGTTTGCGATGAACGACACCGGTTTTCTGCCCCAATTAACGGCGAGCTTCGCCAACCGCTTTGATCTGCGCATCCCCGTCCCGGTGCGCGACTGGATTCTGGGCTCCCATGAGATCGCGCGGATCTGGGAAACCGCCAACTCCTTAACGGCGGGCGACCTCTTTTCAAAGCTGCTGCAGGCGATGGATGTGGAGTTGAGCTTCCGCGAGGCGGACTGCGCGCGCATCCCGTCAACAGGCCCGGCGGTGATTGCGGCCAATCATCCACACGGGCTGCTGGACGGCCTTGTGTTGGGCGCGATGGTGTCGCGCGTGCGGCCGGATTTCCGAATTCTCGCCAATTCCCTGCTGTCGCCGATTCCGGGTCTCAACGAATACCTGCTGCCGATCGATCCGTTCGACGATCCGAAGGAAACGCACCGCAACAGCCGGTCGTTGCTGTCGGCTTACCGGTATTTGCGCAAGGGCGGGGCGCTGATCGTGTTCCCGGCGGGCGAGGTTTCCTATCTGCAGCCGGGTCGCGGAGTGGCCGATCCGCCGTGGAATCCTTCGGTGTTCGAACTTGCGGCGCGCGCCGGTGCGCCGGTGATCCCGTTTTTCGTCCATGGCCGCAATGGAGCGGGCTTTCAGATTGCGGGGATGGTGCATCCGTTCCTGCGGACGGCTCTGCTTGGGCGCGAATTGATCAACAAGCGCACCTACCGCGTGCAGGTGGCGGTGGGGCGGCGCCTGAAACCCGAGAGCCTGCAACAGCGCAGCGTGGATTCGAGCGCGAGCTACGTCCGGCAGCGGACCTACGCGCTCCGCGGACGCGATCAAAAAGAGCGGGCGAAACTGCACTGGCGCCGTACCGTGCCGGTAGCGCCGCCGGTTTCAGCCGACCGACTGGCCGGCGAAATCGACCGGTTGCCGGCCGAGTGCCGGCTGCTCGAGCGCGGCGACTGCTCGGTTTACTTCGCGCGCGCGGTCGAAATTCCCGCCTGCCTCGAGGAGATCGGCCGGCTGCGCGAAAAAACGTTCCGCGAAGCCGGCGAAGGTACCGGCCGAGCGCTCGACCTGGACCGCTTCGACGAGCACTACGGCCACCTGTTCCTGTGGAACCACGCGGCCCGCGAGATAGTGGGCGCCTACCGGTTGGGCGATGTCGCGGAAACGCGGCGCCGGATGGGTTTGCGCGGGTTCTACACGCACACGCTGTTTCGATACGACGAAGGCTTCGTCGAGCGGCTCTCGCCGGGCCTCGAACTCGGCCGGTCGTTCATCCGGGCCGAGTATCAGAAGCAGACCCATGCGCTGTCGAACCTGTGGAAGGGAATCGGCGCGCTACTGGCGCGCCGCCCCGAAATCCGGTATCTGTTCGGGCCGGTGAGCATCAGCGCCGATTACAGCGCGGTGGCGCGCGAGTTGATCGTCGCCTATTTCGAAGCACATCGCGACCGGCGCGAACCCGTTGTTCCGCGCACGCCGCCCAAGCCGCGCGCGGGCACGTACGAAGTAACGCGGGAAATTCGCACGGTGGCCGAACTGTCCGACCTGATCGCCGACGTCGACCCGGCAGGCCGTGAGATTCCGATTCTCCTGCGCCACTATTTGAATCTCGGCGCGACCGTTCTCGGCTTCAACGTCGATTCGAAATTCGCCAATGCGCTCGACGCGCTGATTGTGCTCGACCTCGACAACGCGAACCCGGCCATGCTGGCGCGGTATACGGGCGTCCGCCGGGGCTACTGATCGGTTGCGCGCGGGCCGAGCTCCGGTTCGAGGGCCGGAAGGGCGCGCGGACGTTCGAGCACGGAGCGAAGCACCGGATAGGGATTGACGGGAACGGCTTTTCCCAACTGCCGGTCGGCGCCGAGCCTCAGAATCGTGAAATGGAGATGAGGGGCGTCGGCGGGCGCGTTGCCCGTGGAACCGACGAAGCCGATGACGTCGCCGCGATGGACGGTCTGCTGCTCGGCGATTCCTTCAGCGTAGGCATTCAGGTGGGCGTAATAGTAGCAGTATTGGCCCTGCTCGTCGAACTGGTAAAGCGTGGTTCCTCCCGCGCCCTCGGCGGCCATTTTGGTGATGACTCCGTCGGCAACCGCGTGCACCGGAGTGCCGCGGGGCTGCATGATGTCAATGGCGTGGTGAATATGGCCGATGCGTGGAGCGCGAAAGCTGTCTTTGAGATCCGTTGCGTCGAGCGTCTCGATGGGCAGAACGAGTTGGCCGGTATCAGGTGGGGGTGCGGCAGGGATGGGAACTGCGTAGCGGCCGGTCGGCCTGGTCCGCGGCCTCATTTTTGATGGGCCGCGACCTCGCACCGGGGTCCGGCGAACGGTGCCCCCGGTCTTGCGGGCTACGGTTTTTTTGACAGGTTTGCGGACGGGCGCACTGGCTTCGGCAGGTGCGAACAAGGCCAATCCAAGCGCCACGGTCGTTAAAATTCTCATGCAGGCGTAAGCAAGTATTGTATCTGCAAAAGCGCCCGGGTGGTGAAGACGTTTGCTCTCGATCGGTCAGCGGTCCGTCGGAAAGGCCCTGGGGGCGGGCAGCCCACCCCCAGGATTCCGCCTTTGCGATCAGAGCTTCATTTCAGGCTCAGGATCAGAGTCGCGGGCGCTGTATGCGTCAAGCCGCCACTGGTGCCCGTGATGGTGAAGTTGATGGTGCCGGTGGGGGCGAGGGCGTTCGTATAGACGGTCAGCGTGGATCCGCTCGTGGTAACGGCCGGACTGAGAATGCCCAGAACGCCGTTCGGCAGACCGCTGACGCTGAGCGCGACCGAACCGTTAAAGCCGTTCACTGGGTTGACCGTAATCGCGTAGGTGGTCATGCTTCCAGGCGCGATGGCGCGGGACGGAGGCTGAACCGAGAGCGAGAAGTCCGGGCTGTTGAACATGTTCAGCGTGACGACGGTGGAATGGACAATCGTTCCAGCCGTACCGATAACGAGCATCTGATAACTCCCCTGCGGACACCCCGTGGTGACGTTGAGCACCGTGCTGTTGCCCGTAGTGCTCGGGGGAGTGAACCAGGCATAGGCACACCCGGGCACACTCGAAACGCTGAACGACACCGCATCGCTGAATCCGCCGATGCGGTTGATCAGGATGGGGAACGCCGCGGGCGGGCCGCCGGGGCTAACCGTGATCGGAGGCGGCGAAACGAGCGAGAAATCGGGCACCACAACGGTCGCCGAGGTGGTACGCGTCAAGCCGCCGCTGGTGCCGGTGATCGTGAGCGGATAGCTGCCGCCTGGAGTTCCGGAAGCGATCGAAATGGTGAGGGTCGAAGAGGAGCCGAGCGACGGATTCGGATCGAAAACACCTTGCGCTCCCGGCGGCAGACCGGCGATCGTAAACCCGATTGCGCCGCTGAAGCCGCTCATGCGCGAGATGTTGATGTTGATAAAGTCGCTCGTGCCGGCGCGAATCGCCTTGGTGTCGGGCGAAGGCGAAATCGAGAAGTCGCCTCCCGTCAACACCAGGGTCCCATTCACGGTGTGAGTAATCGTCCCACTCGTTCCGGTGATGGTGAAGGGGTAGGTTCCGGGGCTGGTTACGGCGTTGGTGTACACGGTGAGCGTGGAGGAGTTTCCGTTGGCGGTCACCGGATTCAAGAGTCCCAGAACGCCATTCGGCAGTCCGGCGAAGCTGAAAGTGATGGGATCAGTGAACGCGGGTGCCCGCACGATGTTGATCAAGTAAGTGGTGGTGTCACCCGGAGCGATGCTCCGCGAGGGCGGCGCGAGTGAAAGGCTGAAGTCGTTCGTGAGCACCGCGCAGGCGCGAATGGAGTTGTTCACGTTCAACCGGCCGCCGGTGCTGGTTTTGCCGTTCAGCGCGGGTATGGCGACGACGTTCGCGAGCAGGTTCGCTTTGAGCGCGGCCGTGTTCAGATTGCAGACCGAAAGCACGAGCGCTGCGGCGCCGGAAACGTGCGGCGTCGCCATCGATGTTCCGTTGAACCAGGCATACAGGTTGCCCGGGTAAGTGGAAAGGATGTTGACTCCCGGCGCGCCGAGGTTCACCGAGGAGGCGCCGTAATTCGAAAAACCGGCCAGCGCGTCGGTATTGTCGACGGCGGCTACCGCGATCTCATTCGTTGTTCCGTAATTGGCGGGGTAGAACGGCATCGCGTCATTGTTCGTGCCGTTATTTCCGGCGGCAGCCACAAACAACATGTCGGACTGAGCCGCTTTGTTGATCTCATCCAGCAGCGCCTGCGAAAATGCGCCGCCACCCCAACTGTTCGACAGGACGCGAACGTTGGCTCCGGTCTTCGCCTTTGCCTGAATGGCGAATTCAATCGCATCGATGGCATCGGAAGTGGACCCGCTGCCCCCACTGTTGAGGAACTTCAGACCCATGATGCTGGTGGTCCAGTTCACTCCAGCCACGCCGAGATTATTGTTGCCCGTCGCGCCGATGGTCCCGGAACAGTGTGTTCCGTGCGCGTTGTCGTCCATCGGATTGCAGGTGCGCGTAATGGCGTTATATCCATGCGACCCAGCCGGACAGTTGATGGAGTTTCCGCCGATGGTAACCGTGAAAGCCGCCGGTGCCGACCAGATGTTCGCCGCAAGGTCGGGATGGGTATAGTCGACACCGGTGTCGACCACTCCAACGACGATCGAAGCGCTACCTGTGGTGATGTCCCACGCCGGCACTGCGCCAATATCCGCGCCGGGTTTTCCGATAACGCCTATAATGGCTTGCCCCGTATTTCGCATGCCCCATAGAGACGGGAACAAGGCGTCGTTCGGCACCCCAATCGCTTTCAGGATGTAATCCGGCTCCACATACTCCACACTCGGATTCTGTCTGAGTTCCTGAAGCATTTGAGACACCTGGCGGGTGCGGGAGCGCAGCAGCGTCACGCCCGTGCCGCCAATCGCGCGAACCACTTCCGCGTCCTGGGCAACAGCGATGTTGGCAGCCTGCATTTCGGCGCCTGCCCGGAATTTCACCAGAACGGTGCGTTCGGCTACTTCACTGCCGCGATAAAAATCTTGCGCGGTGAGTGAAGCGGCAAAAAGAATACAGAGAATCGCTAGAATCGGCAATGAGAATCGCATAGATAACCTTTCTTATGTGGGCTGAGTAACAAGAAAGGCGTAGCCGTGCAGGCTAGCCGATCCGACTTAGCCCGAAGAACGCTACCATGAATCGATTTTTCTTTCAATCACCCGAAAGAGACAGCCGATCTAGCCGTACGGATGTTGGAAATTTGGCCTATTCGCGTTGCAAATACGAGGTTCAGGCGCCCGCTTTTTTGAGTAATTCTTCCGCCTTTTCGCGCGGCGGATCATCGGGCGTGAGCGACGACCGCAGGTAGCGCTTCAGCAGCGTGCGTGCTTCGTCAAGATTGCGGTTGTCGTGTATGTAGATGCTGGCCCGCTCGAAAAGCAGGCGTGGGTTGTCGGGGGTGAGCTTCTCGGCGCGCGCAAAGTACTGATCGCTTTCCTGGGGGCGCCCACGTTTGGCGGCGTACTTGGCGAGGTCGATGAGCCGCCCCACCTGGCGGGGCGCCAGTTCGAGGGCGCGGCGGAGGCATTTCTCGGCCTCGTCGTATTGTTTGCGTTTGTCGGCGAGCTGCGCGCGCGCATAGTAGCCCTCGGCCGGGTCGAGCCGCGCAATGGGGTCCACCAGCGCCTCGGCGCGACTCATTCCGCCGCCGAGAAAGCCGGGGGCTTCGAGGTAGTAATCGAACAGGTCGTTGAGCGCTTCTTTATTTGAGGGGTCGAGCGCCACGGCTTTCTCAAAGTTCGTGCGGGCGCGAACGGCATAAGTGGGCGCCGTGAACGGACTGCCTGTTTCCGCCCGGCGTCCCCAGCAGCGTCCCAGCCAGTGGACGTATTCGGAGTTGTTCGGCGCCAGTTCAACGGCCTTTTCGAACGATTCCGTGGCGCGCTTATAATCGGTGGCGCCGAAGGAAGCCATGCCCACCAGCGCCCAACCCTTCGCGTCCTTTTCGACCGGGGCCATGATGCGCAAGGTGCCCGTATAATCCGTGCGCTGGTAAGCCGCCTTGGCCTGCTCGTAGGCCGGCGTTGACGGCGGCTGTGCCGACGCGGCGACAGCGAACGCGACTAAGAAGATCCTGTTCACGAAAACTTCGCCCCACCTGTCCTTCCCATCTCTCCTGGTGGATGCGCTTGACCGTCCTGGCGTTGCGCGTGGATCAACGCTCCGGTTGAGGCTTGGGCGGTTCATTCCAGATCACATGAATCGCGTCGAGGTCGCCGTTCAACTCGCGGCGGCCTTCGATGACGACCGGCTGTCCGAGCGGGGCCGATTTTTCGCCGGCTTCCTTTTCCCCGTCGTAGAAGCGCGTCTGCTTGACGCGCCGGAAAACCAGCTGCTGATCCTCGGAGACTTCGAGCAGCACTTCCTTGCGGCTCACGCCCTTGAGCGTCCCGGTAAACCGCGCGAGCAACTCGCCGGGGGTCGCCCCGCCCTGCCCGGTGGATTTCTGGCCGGATTGCGAACCGGAGCGCCCGCGGCGCTGAGCGAAAGCCGCCACGGGGAGCAGCAAAAGAGCGAGCGTCCGCCGGCGGGTCATGGCTGAGAGGCGACCTCTACGACGATGCGCCACAACAACTCCGCGCCCTCTTCGAGGTTGGTCACCGAGATCCGCTCGTCGTTGCCGTGAGCGCGCCCGTCCGGACCTTCCTTCAGAAACACGGGGACGCCGTAGACCGCGACACCGCGGGCGCGCAGGTATGCGCCGTCGGTCGCGCCACGCGTCATGTACGGCAGAACGGAATCCTCGGGGTGGCTCGACGCGATTTTCTCGATCGCCCTGTAAAGCGCGGAAGTGAGCGGACTCGGTTCGGTGGGCGGCATCTGCGGTCCGGACGTGAGGCTCACTTCGACGGCGCTGTCGTTGATGGTCTGGCGGAAGCGGTTGAGTACTTCTTCGCGGGTCTCGTTGGGCAGCCGGCGAACGTCGATCTGCGCTTCCGCCGCGTTCGGAATCACGTTCACCTTAAACCCGGCGCGCAACATCGTCGGTGTGGCGCTGGTGCGCAGCATGGCTTCGAGTTCCGGGTCGCGGGCGCGAATCTGGTTGGCGGCGGCGGCCGAAAGGGCCGGATTGTCGAGGCGCGGGAGCAGCGGAGCGAGCCAGTTGAATTCGTCGACTTTCGACAGTTCGCGGAAATAGCGGCGCGTGGTGGAGTTGAGGCGCACCGGCTGGTCGGAATCGGCCAGGCGCGTGATGGCGCGAGCCAGGCGAACCACCGGGTTATCGGGGCGCGGCAGCGAACCGTGACCCGCCGTCCCGCGAGCGGTGAGCAGGATGCGGGTAGGGATCTTCTCGGCCGTCTGCACCTGAAAGATTCGATGACCGCCGTCGATTTCGAGGATCGATCCGCCCTCGTTGAGCGCGAACTCCGCATCGATCTTAGGCCAGGCATTGGCCACCAGCCACTGTATGCCTGTCGAACCGGCTTCCTCGTCGGCCTCCGCCAAAAGAATGATGTCGCGGTTGAGCTTGATGCTGCGCCGCTTCAGTTCCACCATCACAGCGAGTTCAGCGGCGAGCAGATTCTTGGCGTCAACCGCGCCGCGGCCATAGATGAAGCCGTTCTTGACCTCGGCTTTGAAGGGATCCGCGGTCCACTGAGTGCGGTCCACCGGGACCACGTCGCTGTGGGCCATCAGCAGCAGCGGGCGGGCTTTGCCGGAGCCTTTCAGGCGCGCGACGAAGTTAACGCGGCGCGGGTCCGGACCGAGCAGCTCCGCGGGGATGCCGTTGGAGTCGGCTACCTGCTTGAGGTACTCGGCGACACGTGTCTCGTGGCCGGGCGGGTTCGATGAATCCAGCCGCAGCAGGTCGGTCAGGTACTGCTGTGTCCGCTCGCCGAGGGGGATATTATCGGTGGCGGAAAGCGGGATCGCCAGCAGCGCCCAGAGTGCCACACTCCGCATTTCACCTTGAGTTTAACAAAGGTGCCAAGATGAAGGCGATGAACTACATGCTGTTTCAAGACCTGGCCGCCGAGGCGCAGGTTCCGGAAAACGGGATCCTGAGCCGCACGCTGTATAACGACGATCATGTCAAAGTGCTGGTGTTCGGCTTCGCGCCCGGGCAGGAATTGTCGGCGCACACAGCGCCCATGGCTGCGAGCCTCTACTTTGTGTCCGGTCAAGCCCGGCTGACGCTGGGCAGTGATACCACCGAAGCGGGTCCCGGAACCTACGTGCACATGCCTCCGCAGTTGACCCACGGCATCCTGGCCAAGACGCCGGTGGTGATGATGCTGCAGATGTACAAACAGGCGCGCTAGGTCTACAGCGCCTTGAGTTCGGCGCGCGAACGTCCAATCCAGGCGCGAACGGCGCGGCGGCGATGGCTGGGCGCGGTTTCGGCCGCTTCAATCGAGGCGCGGAACTGGCGCGAGGCCTCCTCGCGGCTCCCGGAGGCAGCCAGCGCTTTGCCGAGCCAGTAGAGCCCTTCCGGGTCGTACTCGCGGCGTTCGGCGTAGCGGGTCAGCGCGGCTATCGCGTCCGATTCGCGGCCGAGATGGAAACAGGCGACGCCCATGTCGCGCCAAACCTCGTTCGAGGCGTGCCGTTCGTCGATCTCCGCGGCGGTGCAGAATCGATCGAGGGCTTCGCCGGCGCGCCCCTGTTCGAGCGCGATGCGCCCGAGTTGATAGTGCGCGCCCGCCTCACGGGGATCGATCTCGATGGCTCGCTGGAACCGGCTCGCGGCCTCATCGAATTGCCGCCGTCCCTGGTAGATCAGCCCGAGTTGGTAGTGCGCATCGGCATCGCGCGGGTTGAGCGTGGCGATTTCGAGCTGGCGCCGGAAGTGCTGCCGGCTGCGCAGACCCGAGCCGATCATGCGCAAATCCGTCGCCACCAGGCTGTAACCCCAGTAAAGGTACCAGGGCGAGGCCAGGTAGAGCAGTCCGCCGCCGCTGTAGGAGTAGAGCATTAGCGCGACCCCGGAAACCACCATGCCGCCGCTGGCGGCTACGATCGCTTCACCTGTGCTCACGCCCATCAACACCTGCAGCGAACATACGGCGAGGAAGAGCCAGAATACCGCCGCTACTCCGGCCATCCATATCCAGACGCCGGGACTGTACATCGCGGCGAGGGACGGCAGAAAGGCGGCTGCCCAGGCGAAGAGAACGCAAACCAGCGCGGGAACGTAATCGCGCCGGATGGCCACGCCGAAACTGCCGAGTCCCCGCCAGGCGGCGAGAATACCGATGGCGGAGGGTACAAACACCAAAGCCACGAATCCGAGGGTCCGGAACGGCGCGAGCCAGAACTCCTCGGGAAGGTACCATCCGCTGCCGTCTTCGGAACGGCGGCTGGCGAGCCACAGCTTTCCCTGGGCCGAGAGCGGGATGGTGAGCGCGAAGGTCACTGCCAGCGCAAGGGCCGCCGCCACCCAAAACCGGCCGTGATCAAGCGCCCGGTTGGCTGCCCGTAAAGGGCGCCAGTAGAAATCCGCCAGGATACGCAGAGTTTCAGGCATGGCCGACATACGTTCTATCGGCGCCGGGGGGACGGCGCGGACTAGGGATTTGCCTTGGTTTTCGCCGGAATTCTCAGCACGTGCGGACAGCTTTGATCTCGAAAACCCTAAATCAGAGGTTAAACTCTGGAAATGAAACGGACACACGTGTATGCGAGACTGAACCGTTATGAAGACCACGTTACCTTGTGTTCTCTGCTGCGTGATTCTAGGAGGGGCCCTAAGTGCCCAAACGACTCGCGTGGAAGAGAACAGCTCCTTAGTCACCTACACCGGCGTCTGGACTACTGGGAATGACCCGGGCGCTTCCGGAGGAACCTACACCTCGAGCAGCCAGGCGGGCTCGACTGCCAGCTTTACCTTCACCGGCGATACCCTGACCGTTTAGGGCGGTATGGCCACCGTCGCCATCGACGGCAAGAATCTGGGCAGGCTGGTCTGCAACTGGCCGGACGGCGCGAAATGGCAGGTTCCCGCGGTCTACGACAATCTTGGACCGGGGCAGCACACCGTGGTGATCACCGTTTCCCCCGACCAGCCGGACATTTACGCCGGCACCACCTTCAATCTGGATGCCTTCGAGACGCCGTCCACTTTCGTGCCTACCGCCGGGCAACAGAGCTGGGTCAATACTTTCAATCAGATGCGGACATCGCTGGGTTTAGCGCCGGTGCGGCTCTCGATTCCCCTCTCGATGTCGGCGCAAGCGCATGCCGACTACATGAGCCAGAACAGCTATGGTCCCCAGGAGTTCTTCGGGAGAACCGGTTACACCGGCTTTTTCAGGCCGAACCGGGCTGACTACGTCGGCTACAACCGTCCGCTGACGTTTGTAACCGAGTCGCTCAGCCGCAATGCCGATCCGGCGGCGGCTCTGGCGGACTGGAATGCCGGAGTCTACTCCCGGCTCTATCTGGTGGATACAAAGTCCACTGAGGTGGGTTTCGGCGGCAGCAATGCCGGTTCCGACATGGTGGTGAGCAAGAACATCCTGGCCGCGGATCCGCCGCAGCGCCAGATCATCCTGTGCCCCGCCGACAAGCAGACCAATGTGCCGCTGGTAGCCGTGGACGAGGACAACGACCCACTGCCCGGCGCGCCGCGTCCGCTCGGCTTCCCCATCAGCCTCCACCTTTATCCCGCCGCGGGCAGCGGGAGCGACATCGTCACCACAGCCGCCTCTCTCAAAGACGGTAACGGCGCCGATGTGCCCATGACGTTGATCTGGGCCAACACGGACAAAAAGCAGCAGATCCGCGACAAGAACCACTACTACATGGTTCCCAGCCAGGCACTCAATGCCAACACCACTTACACGGCTCGCGTCACCGGCGTGGACGACCGGAACGTCAAGTTCGACGTCACCTGGACTTTCACGACCGCCGGCGGAACCGCCCCCGCGCCGCCGCCCGGGACCGCCACCTTCCTCGCCGCCGACACCAACACGTCCGGCAGCTGGCAGGGCACCTACGGCACCGAGGGCTCCTACATCGTCGGGGAAAGCACCAACATCCCCGCCTACGTCACCATCAATCCTCTGGGGATGCAGAACTTTGTCTGGAACAACTCCACCTCCGATCCGCGGGCGCCGCAGAAGGCGGTGACGCCGAACGACCGCATCTCCGCCTGTTGGTACACCGCCGATAACATGACCATCGAACTGCGCTTCAACGACGGCAACCCCCATGCGTTCGCGCTCTACATGCTCGATTGGGACGGGTTTGGCGGCGGACGCGCGCAGACCGTGGATATCCTCGATTCCACCAATCGCGTCATCGACACTCGCACCGTCACCGGTTTCGGCAACGGTCAGTACCTGGTGTGGAACCTCAGCGGCTTTGTGAAAGTCCGCGTTACGAACAACAACCCCGCCGGCAACGCCGTCGTTCAGGCGATGTTCTTCAAATAACCGATTCCCTTTGTGCGGGCGCGCCTGTCCCGGCGCGCCTCGCACTTCAGGGGATGGCCTTGGTTTCGGTCAGAATCTCCAGCACGTCCGCCCGTTTGATCTCCACAAGGGTCGCTCGCAACCGGCTCACCACACCTTCCCGCAGAATCGGCGGAAGCGCGCGAAACGCCGGGCTGTAAATCATATAACTGCAGGGATAGCGGAACAGGCGGGTTTTGAGGTCGAACTCGCGCAACGAGCGTCCCTTGCGGTCGCGCGGACCGCGCGCGGCGAATTCGGCGGCGAACGGCGAAGTGCCCGCCACCGGCGCGCCGAGCTTCGCCTCGTCGCGAAACAGCATGTAGTTTGCGACCTCGGCGGCGGCGCTGTCGATGCGGCGGCGGGTGGAATCGCTGACCTGATCCACGGGTTCGCCGAGTTCGCGATTGAGCGCCCGCTGGTTGTAAATCGCCATGCGAGCTTCGAATCCGGCGCGCGTCAACAGGTTGGTCATACGGGTCTGATGCTCGAGCACCATCAGCGCGACGATGTCGCTGTGCGGAGAAAGGTATGCGCCGGTGTCGATGCGGCGGTCGAGGCTGGTGACATTGGCGCCCTGGTCCTTGTCGATGCCACGCGGGTTGTCGCGGTCAGCCACGGTCTGATTGCCGAGATGGCGCTCGGAGCCGTGGGTGCCGGTGACGTACCACCCGCCCCAGCGCTCGGAAAGCGGGCTGCGATGGTCGGTGATGTAGCCGCCGGCGTGAAACAGCGGCATTCCGCCCGGTTCGGGGTAGACGCTGCGCACCACCAATCCGGGGACGCCGAGCGTCGAACCGGAGTGGTGGCATTGCAGGCACTCGCCGCGGCGCTCGATGCGCGGTCGGGCGACCTGTTCCTGGTCGAGCGTGTAGAAGACCACGCCGAGTTCCGGATCCTGGGCTGCGAGTTCGACCACGTCGCCGCCCTGCACCCATCCCACCGAGACCTCGTCGTTGAAATACAGCGCCCGCGGCGTGCGCGGCGCGATGCGCGTGGCTTGAAAACTGGTCTTCGAGAACACGAGAACCTGCGACGAGACCGGAACCTCGAGGGCTTTGAGCATCGCCGGCAGGTAGCCGTGGCGCACGTCGAAGTCGAGCGAGGCGGCGCCGGACTTCAGCCTCGCCGCGAGGCGCGAAACCGGGTCGTGGAGCGGCGCGGTGGCATACTGAATCGCCGGATGGTCAAGCGGCACGATATAGGAGCCGTCAAGGCCCGCAATCGCCATCCACGCGGTGGCGAGAATCAGGAGCGCCGCACAAAACACCCGCATACGATTTCTGGACCAGAATATCCATAACTCGCCGCCAATGCAAGCGGCCACCGGGCAACGGCCATAGAATGAGTAACGTCATGAAAACCGGCCGGAGAGCCTTTCTACAGCAGGTGGCGGCGGGCGCGGCCGCGGCGCCGACGGTCCCGAGTTCCGAGGGTGCGGCGGGACCGGGTTATCCGCGCGTATTTCGCGGGCGCCAACTGGCCATGATTGCGTTTCCCCTCGGCGGCGTGGGCGCCGGGAGCCTCGCGCTCGGCGGGCGCGGGCAGTTGCGCGATTGGGAGATTTTCAGCCGCCCCAATAAAGGATACGCGCCGACCTACGCTTTTCCGGCGATCTGGGCGCGGAGCGGGAATCAGAAACCGGTAGCCAGGGTGCTCGAGTCGCGAATTCTGCCGCCGTATGAAGGCGCGACCGGGTTGGGCTCGAACAACGCGCCCGGGCTGTCGCGTATGGCCTCGGCCACTTTCACGGGCGAGTATCCGCTCGCACACATCGATTTCAGCGACCGGGCGCTGCCGGTTCGCGTCTCGCTCGACGCGTTTACCCCGTTCATCCCGCACGAACCGGACGACTCCGGACTGCCGGTGGCGATTCTGCGCTACCGCGTGACGAATCCGGCAAGCACGGCGGCTCAGGTCTCCATCGCGTTTTCCGTCGACAATCCGGTGACGGCGCAGGGCAAGAACGACACGCGGGTCTGCGAGCACCGGCAAAGCGGCACGCTCGAAGGGTTGGTGATGTCGAACCCGGGTCTCGACGCAGCCGACCCGATGCGGGGCACGCTGACGCTCGCAGCGGTCGGGAGCGGCGGCAAGCTCACCTATCTTCGCGGCTGGCAGAAGAGCCGCTGGTGGAACGCGCCCATGCTGTTCTGGGATGATTTCACGGCGGACGGCGAGCTGGGACCGGAGCCGGAACAACGCGGGTCCACCGGGTCCATTTGCCTGTCGCGTTCGATTGCGGCGGGCAGGCAGGCGGAGTTCACGTTCGTCATCGGCTGGCATTTTCCGAATCGCACGCCGCAGTGGTGCGGATGGCACGCGCCCAAGGGCGAAGAGAAGACCATCATCGGCAACCACTACGCCACTCGCTTTGCCGGCGCGTGGGAAGCCGCCGAGTATGCCGCGGCGAACCTCGAACGGCTGGAAAAGCGGACGCGCCTTTTCGCAACCGCGCTCCGCGAAAGCACGCTGCCGTGGGCGGTGAAGGATGCCGCGAGCGCCAACCTGTCGACGCTGGTCTCGACAACCTGTTTCCGCACGGCGGACGGCGAGTTTCACGGCTTTGAAGGCGTGAACGACCGCTCGGGCTGCTGCTACGGCAACTGCACCCACGTGTGGAACTACGAGACGGCGACGGCGCACCTGTTTCCGACGCTCGCGCGCTCGCTGCGCAAAGCCGCTTTCGGCTACTCGATGGACGAAGCGGGCGCCATTCATTTCCGGCAGCCGCTCCCCGAGGGCAAAGAGCGCAGCGGATTCGCAGCCGCCGACGGACAGATGGGGCAGATTATCCATGCCTACTACGACTGGGTTCAGAGCGGGGACCGGGAGTGGCTGAAGTCGATGTGGCCGCGCATCCGGAAAGCGCTCGAGTTCGCGTGGGTGCCGGGCGGTTGGGACGCGGACCGAGACGGCGTGATGGAAGGCGTGCAGCACAACACGTACGACGTGGAGTTCTACGGTCCAAATCCGATGTGCGGCATTTACTATCTCGCCGCCTTGCGGGCGTGCGAGGAGATGGCGCTTGCGTTAGGCGAGACGGAGCCCGCCGCCGAGTACCGGCGTTTGTTCACGAGCGGCAGCCGCTCGATCGACGCCGACCTGTTCAACGGCGAGTTTTACGTGCAGAAGGTCCGCGGCCTCAAGAAGGATCAGATTGCTCCTTCGCTGACCAGCGACATGGGCAGCGCGGTGACCGAGAATCCGGAATACCAGGTCGGCGAAGGCTGCCTGATCGATCAACTGGTGGGGCAGTACCTGGCGGAAGTCGCGGGGCTCGGCGCTCTCGTGGACTCGAAGCACGCGCGAAAAACGCTCGAGTCGATTTTCCGCTACAACTACAAGCGGTCAATGGCGGATCATGACTCGGTGCAGCGAACCTTTGCGTTGAACGACGAGTCGGCGCTGGTGATCTGCGACTACGGCAAAGCGGAGCGCCCGCACATCCCGTTTCCCTACTACGCGGAGGTGATGACCGGCTTCGAGCACGCCGCGGCGGCGCACATGATGTACGCGGGCATGGTGCGCGAGGGCGTGGAATGCATGCGCAACATCCGCGCTCGTTACGACGGCGAAAAGCGCAATCCGTGGGATGAAGCCGAGTGCGGACACCACTATGCCCGCGCGATGGCGTCCTGGTCGGGCGTGCTGGCGCTCAGTGGATTCCGCTATCACGGCGGGCGCGAATCCGTGGTGGCGGAGCCGCGGTGGGATGCAGGCGGCGCCTTCCGCTGCTTCTGGTCGACGGCGACCGGGTGGGGAACGTTCGCGTGGTCGCCGGCAAGATTCACGCTGAAGGTGCTTGCCGGAAAGCTGACCTGCCGGTCGTGCGAAGTGGCGTCGGCGGCGGCGAGGGCGGTGACGTTCGTCAACGGAGCGCGCGTTTCGGCTGAATCGGCGCGGGCGGGCGGACGAGTGTCCATTCATTTCGCCGAGCCGATCGTTTTCGAAGAGGGCCACGAACTGCGCCTGGAGTTGGGCGCTTGAGCCCTTGGGTGGTGGTGGTGGGCGGGTTTCTGGGCGCCGGCAAAACGACCCTGATCCTGTCGGCGGCGCGGGTGCTCGCGGCACGCGGGCTGCGCGTGGCGGCGGTGCTCAACGACCAGGGTACGGAACTGGTGGATGTGGAGCTTGCCCGGCAGCACGGCGTGACGGCGGGAGCGGTGAAGGGCGGCTGTTTCTGCTGCCGCTACGGCGACCTCGAAGAACAGCTCGGCGCACTCCGCGATTTCGACGTGATCTTCGCCGAGCCGGTGGGAAGCTGCACGGACCTTTCGTCGACGGTGATGCGCCCGCTGCTGGCAAGCCCGTACCGGGTGGCGCCGTTGACCGTCGTGGTGGACCCTGTGAGCGGCTGCGACGACGAAAATGCCGCGTTTCTTCTTCGCAATCAGGTCGCCGAGGCGGATCTCCTCGTCTCGGCCAAATCGGACCTCGGGGTGTCTCCGAGCTGGGCGGGCGCGCGGCGCGTGAGCGGGAAAACCGGCGAGGGCGTGGCCGAATGGCTGGACGAGTTGTTTGCCGGCGGCATTGCGCCCGGCGGAAGCCCGCTGGATCTCGATTACGACCGCTACACGGCGGCCGAGCTGTCGCTTTCGTGGCTCGACTGCCGCGCGACTTTCGAGCTGACGCCCGCGCTTTCGCCCGCCGCGTTTGTGGGTCCTTTGCTCGACCGGCTCGACGGAGAATTGCGGGCGCTGCACATCAAGGCGATTGACCGGACAGCGGGCGGCTACGTCAAGGCCGCGGTGACGGGAAAAGGTAGTGAGCCGCAAGCCGAGGGCGACCTGAGCGCATCGCCGGCGCGGGTGCACGAACTGCTGCTGAACATTCGCGGGCTGGACTCTCCGGAGCGGATGGAAGCAGCGGTGCGCGCGGCGCTGCCGCCTGAAAAACAGATGACGCTACGGGCGTTCCGCCCCGGTGCTCCGGTCCGTCCGGCGCGTGTATAGCGCGGCGGAATCGTCTTTCCAGACGGGCACCAGGTCCGGGCGCTGCTCGATTTGCCGCCGCAACGCCTCGCGGTCGCCGGCGTCGAGCGTGTGACGCCAATCGGCACGGCTCACCAGGACGTAATCCCACGGCCGCATGGTCGAATCCGGCAGGTTCGCGAATGTGTCGCGAACGCGGTCCATCCGGACCGGGTAGAACAGCCGCGGCGGCACGATGGTGCGATAGGTGGTGCGTCCGGTATAAAGCGCGAGCAAAACGTCCTGGTCGGACAGGATGGTGACGCCGGCGGGCGTGGTCCGGCCGAGCCTGTCGAACGCCTGCCGAAGACGCCCGGTTTCGGCGCGGCTGTCCTCAGCCACGCGCGGCAGGTCCGAGATGCGGGCCTTGGCCAGCGAGAAAGCGGTAAACAGTCCGAAAGCGCAGAGCGCCGCGCCGAACACAGCGGCCACGGCGCGGTCGGCTGGTTGGGGACGCTGAAGCGTGCGCGCGACGAGGTTCCAAAGATGGCGGCTCTCGGTCCAGAGTCCGGCCACAAGCAGCGGCGCCAGGGGGGCGAACAGGCGCTGGTCCGGCGGGTAATGCCAGAACAGCATGAGCACGAAGAAGACGAGGCCGAAGGCCGAATAGTGCCAGCGCCGGGCGCGCACGGTGAGCCGGACGGCGCCCGCGAGCGCAGCCACGGCGATGAGGCGCGAGACCTGATGGCCGAGTTCAGATGAATGGCCGAGGCCGAAGATAAAGATCTCGCCGAGGTTGGTCAGGATGGAGTCGATGTTCTCCCAGACCACCAGGCCCAGGTTGTCGAGGCCCACGGTGAGGCGCTCCATCTCGCCATAGCCGAGGTAGAAGCGGGTCACCCAGTCGTTCACCGGATAAGCGTGGCGCAGCGTCCAGAGTTGCCACAGCGCGGGCAGCGGAGCGGCGGCCGCGCAAAACGCAACGGCGGCGCGAAACTGCTTTCGAAGGACAAACACGAGAGGCGCCGTGAGAAACAGCGGAGCGCCGGCCGTGCGCGTCAGGTAAGCGACGGCCGCGAACAGGCCCGCCACGAAAGCGTAACGCGCCGCGCGCCCGGGAGACTCCGCGGCTTTCTCGAGCCAGACCAGGCTCCATAGAAACAGCGCGATGAAAGTGATTTCGGTCATCACCGAGGCGGTCAGGTAGACAAAGGCCGGAAGGCAGGCCACCATGCCCGCGAGCCAGGCGGCCGTGACCGGGGGGAACCCGAAGCGAGCGAGCAGCTTCGAAAGCGCGACGAGCAGCGCCCCCAACCCAATGAAGTTCAGGGTGACCACCAGGCCCAGGTTCGACGGAAAATCCGGGTTGAAGCGCCACACCGCAGCCACGATGAGCGGGTAAACCGGCGGGTATTTCACCTGGTAAGGCTGGCCGGGGAGGTGGAGCAGGCGGTAACCCTGGCCGGTTGCGATCGACTTGCCGCACTGCGTGTAGACGGCATCGTCCTGCAGATTGCCGAAATGCGGGATGTCGTGGAACTGCCAGTAGAAGGTCGCCGCTGGGACCAGGGCCAGCGCCAGGATTGCGCCCGGCAGCCAGCGCGTCACCGGCGCTCCACCTTCTGTTCAACGCGGGCCGGTTCCACGGATTTGCCGACTGCCGCAGCCAGGCGGCCGAGGTCGGCTCCGGTCGAGCCGGCGGGCGTTTTCTCCTCGTGGTACTCCATTTCGGTGTTCACGGCCCACAGATTATCCTTGGCGGTGATTCCGGCGGCAATGTTGTCGACTGCAATCATTGCGGTCAACATGGAGTGGTCCTGGTTGTTGTATTTGTGCATGCCGTTGCGGCCCACCAGGAACAGGTTCTCGAAGCCGTCGAGATACTGCCGGATTTCGTCGAATCGGGAGTAGGAGCCGAAGTAAGCCGGGTAGGTTTTCTCCATGCGGATGACGGTGGCGTCGCGCACGTCCGCGCGCGCCGCCATCTGGAGCTTCACCATTTCGGCGATCGCGATCTGAATGATGTCCTCGTCGGACATGTGCCACAGGTCGTCGGTGTCGTTGACGAAGTATTCGAGGCCCACCCAGACCTTGTCGGGGTCGGAAACCATGTACGGGCTCCAGTTATTGAAGATCTGTAGCCGGCCGACGAGCACGTCGGGTTCCTGGATATAGATCCAGTTGTCGGCAAGGAGGCGTTCGCCGTTTTCGCCGCCCACCAGCATGCGGTCGAGCAGCAAGCCCACCGTGATGAAGTCGCGGTACATGAGCCCTTCGGCCACTTCGCGGACGTTGGCGGGCACGTCGCAATCGAGCGCGGCGATCAATTCCTTCACCGGCATGGTGGAAAAGAAATAGTCGGCCGCAACACGATGACGGACTCCGCGTTCGTTCGACGCCGTGATGGCGGTAATGCGCCTGCCCTCGACATGCACGCGCTCGACGGTCCATCCTTTGTGGATCTGCCCGCCCTGCGCGACAACGTCATCGGCCACGCATTCCCACAACTGCCCGGGACCGTGCTTTGGATAGAGGAACTGCTCGATGAGCGAGGTCTCGGTCTCTTTCTGGCGCAGGTCGCCTTGCGGGCGGAACATCCGGGCCACGTGATGGGCCACCGCCTTGGTTAGCGACAATCCTTTGATTCGCTGGGCTCCCCATTCGGCGCTGATCTGGTGGCACGGCACGCCCCACACCTTCTCGGTGTAGCTCTGGAAGAACGTCCGGTACAGAACCCGGCCGAAGCGGTTGATGAGGAAGTCCTCGAGAGTGCGCTCAGGGCGAATCTGCTGAACCGCCGAGCGCGCATAGCTCGCGCCGATGCGCAGCGTCCGCCAGAGTCCGAGCCCGCGCAGGGTGTCGAGGGTGAGCTTGAGCGGGTACTCGAAGAACTTGCGGAGGAAGTAGATGCGCGATTTTCGGGCGCGGACGAGCATCACGCGGTCCTGGTCGCGCGCGTCCGGACCATCGCTGCCGGCGCTCATAGTCCGGCGCTTGCCCCGGTAGCCGAGTTGAGCCTCGCCTGCCGCGGACTTCTCCACCGGCATCACGTCGAGCCACCACTGCATCACGCGGTCCGACTTCGAGAAAAAGCGGTGCCCGCCGATATCGATGCGATTGCCTTTGTAGTTGACGGTGCGCGAGATGCCGCCGATGTACTGGCTTTTTTCGAGCACGATCGGGTTCACGTCGGTGCGGCGCAACAGTTCCGACGCCGCGGTGAGCCCTGCCGGACCCGCTCCAATCAGAATCGCGGTCTTCGCCATCTTTCGCGTAGATCGGCACCTTCGGGTTTTAACCTTAGCCGGTCAGGCCGATTTGCGCGTGTTATAAACTGGCGCCATGAAGATCGGCCTGTACAGCGTCACGTATCGCGGAGTCTGGTACCGGGGAGAGGCGATGAACGTATTCGACCTGGTCCGACTGGCGAAGCAGCAGGGGTGGGAAGGCGTGGAACTCGACACCGAGCGCCCGCACGCGGCGCCGATGGATCTCTCGCCCGACGACCGGCGGCGGTTGCGCGACCTGGCGGGCGAACTCGGCATCGAAATCTGCGCGGTTTCGCCCAATTGCGACCTGTCAAGCCCCGTGCCGTCGCAGCGCGAGGCCATGATCTGTTACGTGCGCGAGTGCATACGCCTGGCTCGCGACCTCGGCTCGCCGCTTTGCAAAGTGTTCGCCGCCTGGCGCGGCATCACGCTCCACGACGGGATGGGCACCTACGACCAGACCTACGGCTACAATCAGTTCGGATTCTGGAAGGGCGACCGGCGCGGGTTCGTGGTCGAGTCGATGCGCGAGTTGTGCCGGGTGGCCGAGGATTGCGGGGTCGCGCTGGCCATGCAGAACCATGGCCCGGACGTGGTGAACCGCTATCAGGACGTGCTGTCGCTCATCGAGGAGACCGGGTCGCCCGCGTTCAAAGCCTGCATGGACATCAATATCGAGCCGGAGGCGGATTCTCCCGGGCACGCGCGCGAAATGGCGGCGGCGAGCCGCGCGGTGCAGGTTCACTCGCACATGAACGGGGAGTTCGGGCGTCGTGCCGACGGCAGCGTTGAGCTGATTGCCGGCGGCTACTTCGACAAGGCCTTTTGGGGACGGCAGGTGGCGTATCCGGCTTACGTCGAAGCGCTGGTCGAGAACGGCTATCGAGGGTACGTAAACTGGGAGTTCTGCCATCCGGCGATGGAGAACGGCCATCCGGCGGGCATCGAGTACGTCCACAACCAGACCCGGCTGGCGCGCGAATACCTGGCCGGTTTGCGAGCCGCGGCGGAACAGAAAGCGGCCGCCGCGGCCCGCTGAAAATCAGCTGGCGAGTTCCTGCGGCGGGGGCAGCATCTGGATTCCGCCAAACCGCTGGCGTGGGCCCGGCTCACACATCAACTCGTACATCTCGGCGCCTTTGATGGTGATCATGACGCGGCCATTGTCGCCGCTCTTGATGGCCAGGCTCTCCTTGAGATACCAGAGCGAGAACTCGAGGTGTTCCTTCGGAATGCCGAGCACGTCTTCGAGCTCGCGGTAGTTCATGCCGGGCTGGTTTGACTGGCGCTGCCGCCGGTTGTAGAGCACGCCGAGGATCCCCTCGCGCTTACGCTTTTCGGCCAGCGGGCCCGACGATGCGGCGGACTCCTTGTCGAACACCTGCCAGAGCACGCGCTTGTTTTCGCGATAGTCGATGTCGTAGGAGGCGCGCTTCACCGGGTCGGTAAGCACCTTGTAGGCGCCGACCAGAGACTCGAAGATCTCATAGTTGCCGGTTTCCTTGTTATCCGGGTGGTAACGCTGCGCCAACATACGGAACACACGCTGAATCGTCTCTTCCTCGGCGGAAGGGCTGATCTGGAGCATTTCGTAATAGTCAACGAAGCTTTCATTTGGCATGCGCTAGTAATATCGGTGCGCGGGTACGGGTGCGCTATAGAAGTACGGCATCTTTCAGGTGACTAAGTGTGTTTTCGCCCTCGCGTGAGTCGGTGGCTCTATGGTTTCAAACCGGTGAAAGCTCTAGCAGGAAGCCGCGCTTGCCGGTGTTCCGGGCGCGGGTTGCGCCGAGTTGAACTTCGACGCCTTCCGCTTCATGGATATGGCCGCAGAAAAACATCTCGGGCTGGCGGCGCTCGATAAACTCGGCCACTGAGCGGCTGCCGGCGTGGAGGCTGTCGCGAATGCGGTCGAGCGGCGTGTTGAGCGGCGGGCAGTGACAAATCAGGACCAGCGGTTTCAGCCCGGCAAAAGGTTCGAGCCGGGCTGCCATTTCGGCTTCGCTGTACTCGCCCGGGGTATTGAAGGGCGTGGGGCTCGAGTAGCCGAGTCCGGCGACATGGTAGCCGGCAATTTCGAGCGTCCGCCCGTGGAAGGGCTGCAGTCCGAAGCGCTCGCAGAAGTCGGCGATATCGTTTTCCGACTCGTGGTTGCCGGGCAGAACGTGGACCTTCCCGGCGCGACGGGCGAGGACGGGTCCCACTTTGTCGAAGCCACGCGCCCAGGTGACCATGTCGCCGGCGGCGAAGTAGTAATCGGCTTCGGTCTCCATCAGCCGTTCGAGCGCGCGCGTATCGCCGTGGATGTCGGAGAAAATAAGCAGCCGCATTGGGTCCATCATACAAGGTAGGCATGCTACAACTGGGACGTGGCTTGCCCGTATTTTGAGCCTGTACGGCCGGCGGATGACGACGTTTGGCCTCCGCCGCGGCAGCCTCTCGGGGCGACCTATCACGGGCTTTGCCACGCTTCGGCTGAACCGGCGGAGGTCCAGGATGCGTGCTGCAACACGGGCTATGCGCGGTATGAGTGCGGCCGGTTTCCCGGTGGGCCGGACGCGCTGCGTTTCGCGGTGCGATCGGAAGAAAACGGCGAGCTGCGGGTGGTGTTCGTCTACGAGCGCGACTACGCGCCTGAGCGTCACGGCGAAGTGCGGCATCCGGGCGAGGGAATGGACAGTCCGGCCGCCACGGCGCAGTTGAAAGTCTTTGCCTTCAACTATCTGAAGCGGCGCAACGCGGTCTGACCGGCGGGCGGGGCTAACTTCCGGCCGCTCCTGCTATCCTTGTAAAAGTGTCGTCGCTGCCGCTCAATTTCCGCCTGGAGCACTACGAAGGGCCGTTGGATCTCCTGCTCGACCTCATCCGCAAGCAGGAAATCGACATTTACAACATCCCGATCGCGATGATCACGTCGCAGTATCTCGAGTACATGGAAAAGGCCGTCGAGCTCGACATGGAACTGTCAAGCGAGTTCGTTTACATGGCCGCGACCTTGATCCAGATCAAGTCGAAGATGCTGCTGCCGCGCGACCCGGAACTCGAGAAAATGTCGCCTTCCGAGGATCCGCGCAAAGAACTGGTCGACCGGCTGCTCGAACACGAGCGCTTCAAGTCCGCCGCCGAGATGCTGCAGCAGAAACGCGTGATTGAAGAAGCCGTGTGGTCGAACCCGCAGATACAGCAGTTTGTCGGCGACGACGACCAGCCGGGGCTCGCCGTTTCGCTGTTCGACCTCGTCAAAACCTTCCAGCAGGTGCTCGAGCGCGCCAAGAGCCGGCCGATCTACGAGATCGGCAAGGAAGACGTGAGCGTGCCCGACATGATTCAGTACCTCGGCAAGCTGCTCAAGGGCAAGCGCAAAGGTCCGCTGTCGGCGGCCGGTTTGTTCGAGCGCCAGGGCAGCCGCCGGGCGATGATCTGCCTGTTTCTGGCCATCCTCGAACTCGTCAAGCGCCAGGCCGTCCAACTCACCCAGGGTGAAGCGTTCGGCGACATCGGGCTCGAAGCCGGCGAAGGACTCGACCAACTGGATGCCGCCGGCGACCTGAGCGCCATCGAACAGGAATACAGCTAACCGAAACGGAGTTATTGTGACCGAAGAACAAGAAGGGCAGCCAACCGAAGCTGTCCAGCCCGACCCTGAGCCCGCGCCTTCACCGGAAGCGGAAAACGCGCACATCGTCGCCGAAGCGGTGGACGCCGACCAGCTGGTTTCCGAATCCGTGGCAGCGCCCGAAGTCGACCGCGCCGAACTCAAAGCCGTCATCGAAGCCGTCATCTACGTAACCGACGAGCCGCTCACGGCGCAACAGATCGCCTCGGCCATCGATCGTCCGCTCGAGATTGTCCGCGAACTGCTCGACGAACTCGGCCAGGAGTACGCGCGCCCGGAACGCGGGTTGAGCATCCGCGAAGTGGCGGGCGGTTACAAAATGGCTACCAAGCCCGAGCATCACGAAGCGGTGCGCGCGTTCGTCAAGAATCTCAAGCCGCCGCTCAAGCTCTCGCTGGCCGCGCTCGAAACCCTGGCTGTCATCGCCTACAAGCAGCCGGTGACCGGGCCCGAAATCATGGAAATCCGCGGCGTGCAGGGCCTGGGCGTGCTCAAGACCCTGATCGACCGCAAACTCGTCGCCACCGCGGGACGCAAGAACGTAGTCGGCAAACCGATCCTTTACAAGACCACGCGCGAGTTTCTCGTGCAGTTCGGGTTGAAGGACCTGGCCGAACTGCCGACGCTCAAGGAATTCGAGGAACTGGGGCGGTTGGCGCTGAGTGAAGGCGAACCCGAGCCGCCCGCGCCCGCCCCCGCCGACCCGCCGGCGGAGATGCCGGATCAACCTGCCGGCGACGCTCCGCCTCCGCCCGACGTTCAAACTCAGCCTGCCGGAAGCGACCCCGAACCGGTGAGCGAAAGCCGGGAAGAAGCTGTCTCTTATACACATCTAGATGTGTCGCCCCCGCCGACCCGCCGGCGGAGATGCCGGATCAACCTGCCGGCGACGCTCCGCCTCCGCCCGACGTTCAAACTCAGCCTGCCGGAAGCGACCCCGAACCGGTGAGCGAAAGCCGGGAAGAATCGGCCGGCGGCAATGGCTGAAGAACGGCTTCAGAAGATTCTGGCCCACGCCGGCGTTGCCAGCCGCCGTCACGCCGAGCAACTCATCCTCGAGGGGCGCGTGCGCGTGAACGGCAAGACGGTGGTGGAACTCGGCACCAAGGCCGATCCCGAGGTCGACCACATCAAGGTCGACAACAAGCTGCTCAACGCGCCCGAGCGCCGGGTCTACCTGATGCTCAACAAGCCCAAGGCGGTGATGACCACGGTGAGCGACCCCGAGGGCCGCGAAACCGTGATGAATTACATCCGCGGCGTGCGCGAGCGCGTTTACCCGGTGGGGCGGCTCGATTACCAGAGCGAAGGCCTGCTGCTGCTCACCAACGACGGCGATTTCGCCAACGCCATCACGGCGGCGCGCAACCACGTCGAGAAGGTCTACCTGGCGAAGGTGACGGGCGTTCTCAGCGAGGCGCAGGAAGAGGCGTTCCGCGAGGGAGTGCCGCTCGAGGGTCGAAAGACCGCGCCGGCGCAGTTGCGGCGGGTGAAGGAAGGAACCAACCCGTGGTACGAAGTGCGGCTCATCGAGGGCCGGCAGAACCAGGTGCGCCTGATGTTCAAGCACTTCGGCGTGCTGGTGGAAAAACTGAAACGGGTAAAGATCGGATTTCTCAAACTGGATATACCGCCCGGTAAGAGCCGCCACTTGACGAAAGACGAGGTGGACAAGTTCCGGCGGGTGCTCAAGCTGGAGAAACCCGGATGACGATTCCCGAAATCCTGGCGCAGAGCAGGACCATCGCGGTGGTGGGACTCTCGCCCAAGCGTTTTCGCCCGAGCTACGGAGTGGCCGAGTACATGCAGCGGGCCGGCTACCGGATTTTTCCGGTGAACCCCGGCCATGCCGGAGAACAGATCCTCGGCGAGAATTGCTACGCACGCATGGAGGACATCCCCGAGAAGATCGACATCGTGGATGTGTTCCGCCGCCCGGAACACGTGCCCGCCATCGTCGAGTCCGCCATCCGTACGGGCGCCCGGTGCGTGTGGATGCAGGAGGAAGTTGCCCACGCCGAGGCGGCGGAACGCGCTCGCGGAGCCGGGCTTTTCGTGGTTGAGGACCGGTGCATTCTCAAAGAGCACCGCAAAGCGCAGCGCTAGCCCGCTTTTGACTTGGCGGCCTTCGCACGGCCGGCGATGGCGGCTTCGCACTGCGCGATGTAGGCCGAAGCGGGCACGCGCCGGAAAGCTTCACCGATCACATCGAGGGGAACGTCCTCGAGTTTCTTAAACCGGATGCAGGCTTTTCCCATGTCGAGCCGCTTGCCTTTCGACTCCCAGGCTTCGCGGAACCATTTGGCGTATTCACCCGCGCTGTAAAGCGGCATCAGGTGGAGCGTCATGTAGCTCTTCTGCGAGCCCAGCGCCGCGAACCCGAGCGGCTGTTTCGGATCGCAGTGATAGCCTTTCGGATACACGCGGTGGGGCACGTAGTAGCCGATCATGCCGTATTGAATGCCCTCTTCGTAGGAGGCGTCGAGGTTCTTCAGGATCACCTTGCGGACGGCGCTGAGAGCGGTTCGGCGATCCTCGGGCAGCGAGTCGAGATAAGCGTCGACGGACGGGGTCCCTTTCTTCATATTCACCTCGGAATCGTGATCAGCCACGCCGTCATGGCCTCCATGTCCTTCGCGTTGAACTTATACGGAGGCATGGTGCTGCCGGGCGACAGCTTTTGCGGATCGTTGAAGTGGTCGACGAGCCATTGCTTCTCGCGCCGCTGGCCGACGCCGTTCAGGCTCGGGCCGTTTTTCATGCCGGCGCCGTTTACCTGGTGACAGATGAAGCACTGGCTTTTCTGGTAGAGCATCGCGCCGTCCACCGCGTACTGCGGCGCCGATTGCAGGGCCTCGACGTTCTTTTCGTTCAGCTTCAACAGAAACGCGGCGAGCGAGTTGAGCTGCGTTGTGGACAGGGCGATGGCCGGCATCTGCGAGCCTGGTGTCACGCCCGAGGGATTCTTGAAATGCTCGATCATCTGCGCGGCGTCTTTATGGACGCCCCTGGTGAGGTCGGGTGCGTTTCCGCTACCCTTGGCGCCGGGGTGGCAGGACCCGCAGGCTTCCTGCCGGAAATATCCGATGCCGGCCAGTTCCTGGGGCGTGAGTTCCTGCCAGGATGCCGGACCTTCGAGGTCGGCGGCGGTCTCGATCACCTTGGGCGTGCTCGCCACGGCTGCCGCGGTCAGTCCGCCCCACCCGAGCGCGGCGAGCGCCACCACAGAAAGCGCCACCGGGCGCTGAATGACGCGGAGCGCCTTTTCGCGATCGATGAACGGCACCAGGAACAGGGCGAGAATGGCCAGGTTGGGCAGGATCACCGCGCCGACGATCTCGAGCGGACCCTCGAAGAATTTGAGTGTCTGGAACAGGAACAGGAAATACCATTCCGGGCGCGGAACGTATGTGGTGTCGGTCGGGTCGGCCAGGCGCCCCAGCGGCGCGCGCGCGATCACGGCCAACCCGAACAACACGCAGAACACGATGAAAATGGCCACGGTGTCCTTGAACACCTGTTCGGGGAAGAAGCGCTTTTTCGGCCGCGCCTCGTCGCCCGGCGCCGGCGCGACGCCGTGCTTGCGCACCAGATAAACGTGAACGCCGATCAGCAGGATGGTCAACGGCGGCAGCAGCAGCACGTGCAGGGCGAAGAATCGGGCGAAGGTGACCACGCCGATACCGCCGCCTGCGCCTGCGCCCATCAACCGGGCGACGTAGGGACCGACCACCGGCGGCGACGAGGCGATCTGCGTCGTCACCACCGTACCCCAGTAAGCGCGGTTATCCCACGGCAGCAGATAGCCGGTGAGCCCGAAGGCGAGCGTCACCAGCAGCAGGACGCAGCCAACCAGCCACGTAGCCTCGCGCGGCTTCTTGTAGGCGCCCCACAGAAAGACCTGCACCATGTGGAGCACCACGATGACGATCATCACGCTCGCTCCCCAGTGATGCAGCCCGCGGATGAGCGCGCCGCCGGTGAGTTCGGTCATGATGTAGCGCACGCTGTTCCACGCGTCGCCGGGCGTGGGCGCGTAGTTGAACGCGAGCAGGACGCCGGTGACGAACTGAATCAGGAACGAAAACAGCGCCACGCTGCCGAAAACCTGATGCCAGCCGCTCGAGGCCGGAATCTCCTCGCTCATGAACTCGCGCATCGCGGTATCGAGGCCGGTGCGCTGCTCGATCCATTCGAGGGCGCGGCTAAGCATTGGCGCTCTCCGGAGGACCGATCATCACCTTGCCGCTTTCGATTTTCACCGGCAGGCGGTCGAGCGGGCGCGGCGCGGGTCCGCCCGTCACTTTGCCGTCAATGCCGAACGCCGAGGTGTGGCAGGGGCAAACGAAACCTTTATCCGGGCTCTCCCAGTGGACGGCGCAGCCGAGATGCGTGCACTGCGGCGAGAACGCCACTACCTCGCTGTCGGACATCTTCACCACCCACGCCGAGGCTTTCTCGCTGATCACTTTCCAGCCGTCCACGCGATTGCGCCGGAAGATCACTTCCTCGGGCTGCTTGAGTTTGAGCGCGCCGAAATCGGCGGTTTCCACCCATTTGCCGGCTTTCCTGGAGCGCGCCGGAAACAGGAGATACCCGGCGGCGGGCACGGCAACGGCGGCGGTGATCAGCCCCCACAATCCGTAGATCGCGGAGAGGAAGAATGCGCGGCGGCCGGAGTCCGGTTCCGCCGGAACGGAGTTTGGTGTTGGAGAGCTCACGGAAATCGGTTCTCCATATTATGACGGACGCCGGGGGCGCGTGGATGGGTGGTGTCAGAATAGAAAAGATGCAAAAGCGAAAGCTGGGGAATAGCGATCTGATGATCACGCCGCTCGGCGTGGGCGCGTGGGCGATGGGCGGCGGAGGATGGGCCTTTGCGTGGGGCCCGCAGGACGACCAGGAATCGATCGACGCCATCCATGCCGCGCTCGACAAAGGCGTGAATTGGATCGACACCGCCGCGGTCTACGGACTCGGCCATTCCGAAGAGGTGGTGGCCCGCGCTCTCGAGGGCCGCTCCAATAAGCCCTACGTGTTCACCAAGTGCGAGCGCGTGTGGAACGAAAAGCGCGAGATCGCCAAGTCGCTCAAAGCGGATTCGATCCGCCGCGAATGCGAGGCGAGCCTGCGGCGCTTGAAAGTGGACGCGATCGACTTGTACCAGATTCACTGGCCCGAGCCCGACGAAGACATCGAAGAGGGCTGGACCGCGCTCGCCGCTTTGCAGAAAGAAGGCAAGGTTCGCTGGATCGGCGTTTCCAACTTCAACGCCGCCCAGATGGCGCGCGCACAGGCCATCGCGCCCATCACCTCTCTGCAGCCGCCCTATTCGATGATCTCGCCCGAGATCGAGGAATCCATCCTGCCCTACACGCAAGCCAACAACATCGGGGTCATCGTGTACTCGCCGATGAAGAGCGGTCTGCTCACCGGTTCGATGACCCGGGACCGCGTGGCTGCGTTCCCCGAAGACGACTTCCGGCGGCGCGCGCTCGCCTTCCAGGAGCCGAACCTCTCTCGCAACCTCGAATTGGCCGCGCTCTGCAAACGCATCGGCGACCGCCACGGACGCACCGCGGGCGAGGTGGCCATCGCCTGGACGCTGCGTCACCCGGCGGTGACCGGCGCCATTGTCGGCATGCGCTCAGCCCAGCAGGTGGACGGCGTCATCGGCGCGCTCGAGTTCCGGCTCTCCGACGACGAACTTCGCGAAATCGAGCTGTTCCGAAAGGCCTGAAACCCCATGTCAGCCGCGCTGCTCTCTCTTCCGCTTCTGTTCGCTGCCGCCGCCTGGCAGCCGATGTTCGACGGCAAGACGCTCGAAGGGTGGCGCGAAACTCCGTTCCGCAATCACGGCGCGGCCACGGTGGACGACGGCGCCATTGTGCTTTCCGCCGGCGCTCCGCTCACCGGCGTCAACTTCAGCGGCGAGTTTCCGCGCGACAACTACGAAGTGCGCTTTGAAGCGGCGAGGCGGAAGGGCTCCGATTTCTTCGCCAGCCTCACGTTCCCCATCGGCGAGACGTTCGCCACGTTCGTCACCGGCGGGTGGGGCGGCGACATCATCGGCATTTCGAGCATCGACGGGTGGGATGCATCCGACAATGAAACGCGCGCTTACTTCACCTTTGAGCGCGACCGCTGGTATGCGTTCCGCCTGCGTGTTTCAAAAGGCCGCATCGGCGTTTGGATCGACAACAAGCAGGTGGTGGATGTGGACGTGAACGGCCGCACCGTCGACCTGCGCCGGGGCGACATCAAGCTCTCGGCCCCTGTCTCTTATACACATCTAGATGTGTATAAGAGACAGCTGGTATGCGTTCCGCCTGCGTGTTTCAAAAGGCCGCATCGGCGTTTGGATCGACAACAAGCAGGTGGTGGATGTGGACGTGAACGGCCGCACCGTCGACCTGCGCCGGGGCGACATCAAGCTCTCGGCCCCGTTTGGATTCGCTTCCTACAACACCACCGGCGCAATCCGCAAGATCGAGTATCAGCGGTTGAACTAGCCGCGAAGCTCGCGGGCTTCGCCTTTCCGCAATTTCACCGTGCCGCGTTCAGCGCCGGCCACGCGAACCGCGTGCGTTCCCGCCGCGGAGGCGCGCAGGCGGGCGCGCGTCATCCTGCCGCCGCGCCAGTCGATATCCACCTCCACTCCGCCCCGGGCGCGCAAGCCGCGCACGCTGCCCTCGGGCCACGCTTTGGGCAGCGCGGGCAGCAGGTGAATCTCGCCCGCGTGACTCTGCACGAGCATCTCGGCGACGGCCGCCGTTCCGCCGAAGTTGCCGTCGATCTGAAACGGCGGGTGCATGTCGAACAGGTTGATCGAGGTCGACTTCTGGAGCAGCGCGAGCAGGTTTTCGTGCGCTTTCTCACCGTCCTCGAGACGCGCCCAGAAATTGATGAGCCACGCGCGGCTCCAGCCCGTGTGGCCTCCGCCGTTGGCCAGGCGCCGCTCGAGCGCGATACGCGCTGCGCGGGACCACTCGGGCGTGCCGCGCGGCGTGATCTGCCGCCCCGGATGAAGCCCCAGCAGGTGGGACATGTGGCGGTGGCCGGGCTCGCGCTCCTCGAAATCCTCCGACCACTCCTGCAACTGGCCGAAGCGGCCGGTTTGGAAAGGCAGCAGCTTTCGCCGCGCCTGATCAAGCTCGGCCGCGAAGGCTGCGTCCGAATCGAGGGCCCGCGCCGCTTCGATGCAATTCGTGAACAGGTCGTGGATCAGTTCGAGATCCATCGTGCAGCCCGCGCTGACGGTGGCGCGCTTGCCGTCGCGCGTGTTGAAGGCGTTCTCGGGAGAAACCGAGGGACACGTCACCAGCCGGCCTTGCGCGTCGGGCACCAGCCAGTCGAGGCAGAATTCGGCCGCGCCCTTCATGAGCGGCCAGGCCACCTCGCGCAGGAACTTCGTGTCGAGGCTGAAGGCGTAGTGCTCCCACAGGTGTTGCGAGAGCCACGCGCCGCCCATGGCCCAATTGGCCCACACGGGATCGCCCGAGCCGTCGCCGACGGGAGCGGTTTGACGCCAGAGATCGACGTTGTGATGCGTGGTCCACCCGCGAGCGCCGTAGTTGGTCGAGGCGGTCTTGCGGCCGGTCTGGCTGCATTCGCCGACCATGTCCATCAGCGGCAGCGCGCATTCGGCGAGGTTGCAGCTTTCCGCCGGCCAGTAGTTCATCTGCGTGTTGATGTTCACCGTGTAGTTGGAACTCCACGGCGGGCGGACGAGGTCGTTCCAAATGCCTTGCAGATTGGCGGGCTGGCTTCCGGGTCGCGAACTGGCGATCAACAGGTAGCGCCCGTATTGAAAGTAGAGCGCGGCGAGCGAAGGATCGGGCTGCTTTCCGAAGTTGCGGATTCGCTCGTCGGTGGGGAGCGCGGCCGCGGGAGTGCGTCCGGCATCGAGCGTCACCCGCCGGAAGAACGACTGATGCTCGGCGATGTGCTCGCGCTTGAGCCGGGCGTAGGTGTGACCGGCAGCGGCCTCGAGCGTCTTGCCGTTCTGCGCGGCGATGGCGGCGGCGGGCCTGTCGGGCAGGCGCTGTGTTCCGCGGAATCCGGTGGCGGCGGCCAGCAGGATCACCGCCGAATCCGCTCCCTCCACCGTTACGGATTTTTCCGAGGCGGTGACGCGGCCCTTCTCCGCCTGCACGCGCAAACGCGCTTCAAAGCGCATCCCGCGGCCTTCTTCATCGCTGTACCGGACCGGATCCTGAGAGCGCAGGTAGTTGGGATCGACATGCGCGGGCGCCTTGCCGCTCAGCACGAGTCCGCGCTCGCCGTCGGCCGAAGTGGAGAACCTCAGCAGGCTGCTGAGCGAGGCGCCGAAGGAGACCCGGCCCGGCTTATCGCACGCAATCCGGACCACCACCACCTGGTCCGGCGCGCTCACGAACACCTCGCGGGTAAACCGCGCACCGTCGTGCTCGTACTCGACGCGCGCCACCGCCGTATCGAGATCGAGTTCTCGCCGGTAGCCGGCCGGGTTGCCGTGGCCGGCAAAGTCGAGCTTCAAATCGGCGAGCGGCAGGTAGCTCTGGTTGTACGGACCCTGCATCTTCTTGCACAGTTCGGTGCCGGCTACGTAGTCCTTCTGTTCGAGAATGAGCCGCCTCACTTCGGCGAGATGGCTTTTCGCGTCCGGATTGTTCCACTCCTTCGGAGCGCCGGACCACAGCGTGTCCTCGTTCAGCTGCAGGCGCTCGCTCGCCACGGTGCCGAACACCATGACGCCGATCCTGCCGTTGCCGGCCGGCAGAGCCTCGGTCCACCTGGCTGCGGGCTGCCGGTACCAAAGCGTGAGGTCTTTCGCGGGCGCCGCGGGGTTGCCGTGCGCGGCGGCGATGGCTGCCGGGATGGTCTGGAGAAAGCGGCGGCGCGAACCGGAGGGAGACATGCCCGAATTCTTTCGCGGTTGCCCCATCCCGCGCAAGTTCCAACCTGATACACTCATCCGTTTCGCCATGCACAAAACCTTACTTGCCGTTCTGTTGACCTTGCCTGCTTTCGCCCAACTCTCCGACCGCGCCACCTGGGCGGCGCAGGCTGCGAACAACTACATGGTCGCGCCGAACATCACTTACCTGACCGCGAACAACTACGAGGCCAAACTCGATGTCTACCGGCGCCGCGGCGTCAACAGCGCGCCCACGCTGATCAACATTCATGGCGGGGGCTGGGTGGGCGGCACGAAGGAAGGCGCGTTGATGGCGCTGATGCCCTGGTTCGAGCTCGGCTGGAACGTGGTCAACGTGGAATATCGAATGGCGCGTGTATCGCCCGCGCCCGCCGCCGTCGAGGACTGCCTCTGCGCCCTGCGCTGGGTGGCCGCCAACGCGAAGCAATACGGCATCGACACGAACCGTTTGGTGGTGACCGGAGATTCCGCCGGCGGGCACCTGGCGCTCACCACCGGCATGATTCCGGAATCGGCGGGGCTCGACCGGCAGTGTCCCGGCGTTCCGCTTCCGAAGGTCGCCGCCATCATCAACTGGTACGGCATCACGGATGTCGCCGACCTGCTCGAGGGCGAGAATCTCAAGACCTACGCGGTTGCCTGGCTCGGCAGCCGCACGGACCGCGTGGAGGTCGCGCGCCGGCTGTCGCCGCTGACCTACGTGCGCGCCGGTCTGCCGCCCGTGCTCACCATCCACGGCGACGCCGATCCTACGGTTCCCTACGCGCACGCGACGCGTCTCGACGCCGAATTGAAGAAAGCCGGCGTGGCCACGCAACTGGTCACCATTCCGGGTGGCAAACACGGCAACTTCACGCCCGAGGAACGGGTACGAATCTTCGGGGCCATCCGCGAGTTTCTGGCCAAACACCAGCTGCTTTAGCCGGGCTTTCGAACCCGCAGCAGGGTGGGTTGGAACGAGCCGAAGGTAAATGCGCCCCACGCCGCCGAGAGCAGAAACGGATAGAGGTCCGCTACCTCGCCGCAGCCGCAATCGCGAAAAATCGCGCGGTATTGAGCGCCGTTGCGGATATCGGACAGAATCGCCTCGCCGCCGGGCTTGAGCACGCGGACCACTTCGCGCACCGCTGCCTCGCGCTCCGCGCGGTCGTAGATATTGTGGATCGCCGCGCGCGAAACAAGGACATCGAAGCTTTCCCCAGCGAACGGCAAGGCTCGCATATCGCCCGTGATGATGCGCACGCGTTCGGCTACGCCCTCGAGGCGGGCATTCTCCCGCGGCGCTTCCGGCGTGTTGCCGGCGAGGTCTTCCGCCTGCCACTTGTCGACGCCGACCGCCATGCCCGCGGCGGCGCGCCTGGCCGAAGCGTTGAGCAGCAACCCGCGCCCGCAGCCGAGGTCGAGCACCCGCTCGTCGCCTCTCCATTTGCGCAAATCGAGCAGCCGTTCGCGCTCCCGAAGCTTGCCCGCCTTGCTGCTCCACAGCATCCAAAGCCCCGTAGCGGCCAGGCATGCTCCCGCGGTCCAGGCGGCTGAAACCCAGAGGATCCGCACATCGCCGCCGAAAAGCCGGATCTCGGAAGGAATGTAGCCCGCCGTTGCGAGAACCCCCGCCAGCAGACACGCCGCGCCCGCCAGGCAGAGGTTCCGGACAACTCCGGGCGCATCGATTCCGTAGTCAGCCTGCGGCATTGGTTCACGGTAACACAGGGCCGAAAACCGAAACCCCGGAGAACCGGCTCAGAACATCACTTTCATCGAAAGTTGCATCGCCCGCGGGTTGCTGCTGAATACCTGGTCCCATTGGGCGAACGAGGGGTTCCCGGGAATGTACATGTTGGCCGAGCCGGCGGTCTTGCGCAGGGTGATGTTGTTGATATTGCCGAGCGTGTATTGCGGATGGTTCACCGCATTAAAAAGACTGGCGGCAAACTGCAAACGGCGCTTCTCGGTGAACACCACGGTCTTCGAAATCGTCATATCGACGTTGCGGATACCGGGCGTGCGGAGGATGTTGCGGGTGGAGTTGGCGTAGGCTCCGATCTGCGCCTGGATGTAGCGGGCATTCGGGTTCTGCGCCAGGTATGCGACCGTGGCGCCGGAAGAGTTCTTGAGCGCGGTGACGCCGCTCGAGGTGCCTTCCGCGCCGCCCGGGTTGAGGATGACGCGGTCGCTTACCGAATCCCCATTCTGGTTCGAATCAACGCCGCTCTGGGGTGTCGCCCAGGTTCCGGTTTCAGCCGTCAGGGTGCCGGAGAGTTCCCAGTTACCCAGAAGGTTCCTGACGAGGGGGTTGTTGTGGGTACTGAACCACGGCGTGTCGAAGACCGGCGTCAAGGTGAAGCGGTGGCGGTGGTCCAAGGCGGAATCGGAGTGCTCGGCACTGTAGTTGTTGTAGTCCTGCGGGCGGCGGGGCGTCGCCACCACCGAGTTCAGCTCGGCGGTGGAATCATCGGTGGTGTGGCTGAGTGTGTAGGCGACGTTGAGCAGGAAGTTGTGGCTGTACCGCTTCTTCAAGTCGAGCGCGAGCCCGTTGTAGCGCGAGTTGCCGCGGCCCTGGTAGGCGATGATGGCGCTGGTGAAACCATAGGGCAACAGCGGATTGAAAGCGGCCGTGGTGCGGAGCTGAGTAAAGGTCGCGGTGCTGATGGTGAGCGCGTTCAGGGTGGCTTGGGTGGGCGCCTGTAGGTAAGTCGGGAGATTGAAGTCCGGCGTGACCAGGGAATTCCGATTGAGCTGGCCCTGCATGACCAGGTGGATGGCCTTGGTGCCGACGTACCGCGCTTCCACGGTGTAGTCGTTGGCGAACGAGCGTTGCAGGCCGAAGTTCCAGGTCATCGCGTAGGGCAGTTTCTGGACGGGATCGAGGTAATAGGAAGTGGCGGCGCGCGCCTGGGCGGGAGTGAGGTCGGCGGCGCGGGCCGACGGAAGGATGCCGCCCTTGGCGAGAAAGCCGGTGCCGGGATTGCCGGTAACATCCACCGATGAGTTCGCCTGTGGGGGACGGGCTTGAATGCCGATGTTGTCGAACCATTGGTCATAGGCGAGCCCGAAGCCGCCCCGGATCGCGGTCCTGGCGGCGCGGCCGGGGGACCAGGCGAAGCCGAAGCGCGGCGCGAAGTTGGTTTTGGTGGGCTGCGGCGCAGCGAAGGTGAGAACGCCGGGCACGTCGGCGAGCTTGTTGAGGTCCCATTCCTTCATGGACTTCGAAACGCCGTTCCACTCGTACCGGATCCCCAGGTTGAAGGTCAGATTGGGGCGCAGCCGGAAGCTATCGTTGGCGAACCCGTAGTAGGCGGGGCTGTTGCCTGAGTAGACCTTGCCGCCGACGTTGCGTTGGGCGAGGTAGTCGGGGATCGTGTCGTTCAGGTACTTTTCAAGGGTGGTCCATTCGTAGTCGCCGCGGACCCGCGAAACGTAGCTGGTGTTGAACAGCTGGGAGCGCAGGTCGATGCCGAACTTCAAGTCGTGACGGCCGTGGTTCCAGCTCAGGTTGTTCACCAACTGGTAGCTGTTCTGGGCGACCACGGTCGGCGAATTGGTGTCCGGCCCGATGTTCAGATTGAGGTCGTTGCGGATCACCACGTTGGGGAAGACATCCAGGCCGGGCCAGGAGAGCGCAGGGATGTCCTTGGCGTTGGTGTTGCGGTTCCAGGCAAGGCGCAATTCATTCACCAGGCCGGGGGTGAAGGTGTGGAATTCGCTGAGCGAAGCGAGCTTGGCGTAGCTGTTCTGCGGCATGTAGAACACCGGGAGCTGGGCGCCGGTGCTGATGCCGAGGGTGTCGTTGTCGATGAAACGGGCGCGCAGCTGGTCGCGCGGGCTGATGGTGAGGTCGGTCGAAATCAGCCAGTTGTAGTTATTGACGTAGGCGGGGGCCACAATCTGGTAGATGCCGATTGGAATCGCCGTGCCATTCACCGTGGCTGTGCGAGCCTGGACGGGCGCGGCCGGGGCGTACTTTTGCAGCATGTCGAGATTGGCCCTGGAGATCGACGTCATCGAGGCGAGCGTGGCGTAGCCGGCCGAAGTGGGGGCATATACGGGAGCGGAGGGAACGCCGGCGTCGCCGCGCGGGTTGTACTCGTATAGGCCAAAGATGAACCAACGGTTCTTGCGAATCGGTCCGCCGGCGTTGGCGCCCAGGCGATTCTGATCGTAGCGGGGCGGCGAGAGCACCCCCTGTCGGGCGGCCGCCTGGTCGTTGGCGTTCAGGTTCCGATTCATGAAGTACTCGTACAGGGAACCGTGAATCTCGTTGGTGCCGCTCTTGACGGTGACGTTGAACTGGCCGCCGGAAGCGCGGCCGAACTCTGAGCTGAACTGATTCTGAAGGACCGAGAACTCGCCCACCGCATCGTTGGGGACGTTGATCACCGGCCCGGTTACGTTCTTGTCGTTGTTGTCGACGCCTTCGACAGTGAAGTTGTTGTTGCGCGGGCGAATGCCGCCCACCGAGGGTCCCGTGCCCGCGCCGATGCCGCCGGAACTGCCGACGCCTCCGCCGATCAGCGACAGGTTCAGCACGCCGCCTGAGGGATTCGAAGAGACCGGGAGTTCGGTGGCGAGGCGGCTCTCATAGGCGCTGGTGATCTGCGCAGTGGAGGCGTCGATGAGCGCCGCGGCCGCCGTCACCTCCACCGCCGTCGAAACCGCGCCGACAGCCAGGGTGACGTTGGCGGTCGCCGTGCGGTTGAGTTCGACGGCCACGTTCTTGAGCGACGTGGTGACGAAACCGCTGGCTGAAACCGTGAGGGTGTAGTTGCCCGCCAGGACATTTCCGAAGCGGTAGTTGCCTTGAGCGTCACTCCGGGTCATGGTCTTCACCCCGGTGGCCATATTGAGCAACTCGACGGTGGCCTCGGGCACCGTGGCGCCCGAGCTGTCAAAAACCGTACCGAGGATGTTCCCGTCGGTAGTCTGGGCCATGGCGGGCGAAGCGAGCCAGGCAATCAGGACTGCCACGACAAAGAGCACCGAAATCGCAGAGACACAGCGGCCGCCTTGCTTCACGACAAGACCTCCCTTTAGTCAGCGAGTATATATCAGACCCCGGGGTCCGATGGCCGAGCTGAAGTGAACGGCACCTGCGAATGGCTCTTCCCGGGGCAGCTTCATCCCGGGGGGGAGCCGCACGGTTCTAACGCGTGAAATAACCGCGCCGGTAGCGGAGCACGACGTTTGGATGCGCCTGTTGAGCTGCCGGCGAGAGCGACACCGAGATACTGCGAAAGCCCCCCGGACGCGCACCCGAAGGTTCGGGATACGCGATCGTGTACCGGTCGCGGATGCGCGCCATCATTTCCGGAAAGAAAGCGCCGGCGCGTTCGGCTTTCACTGCTTCCCCGCCCGTCGCCTCCGCCAGTTTGAAAACGTCGGCGGGCGTGAAATCGGGATTGTCCCCGGGCTTGGGCGGTCCGGGCCGGATTCCGCGGCCCACCACGATGGCGTTCAGGGTGGCGTCGGCGCGCAGCAGGTAACCGATAGTCAACTCGTCGCCTGCCTGGAAGTTGATGCCGAGATTGTCGGTGACGATCAGTATGGAGCGGCGCCCGGCGCTCCCGTCTTTCATGAGCGCCTTGGCGGCGTCGATCACCGCCGGGTTGATGGCCGTGCCGTAGCCAACCTTATCCTGATCCTCGAGCGCTGTTCGAAGCTGCCGCGCCACTTCTGCATGGTTGTCGAAGAACTCGAAATGCAGGTTGGTGTGGATGCCGAAGGTCATGATGCCCACGCGGTCGCCCGGCGAGAGCACCTTGAGCGCGGCGAGCGCGGTCTCCGACATCTGCTCAATGTGCTCGCGCATGCTGCCGCTGATGTCGAGCAGCAGCAGCAAGGTGAGCGGCTCGGCTTCGCGCGCGAAATAGGCGATCTTCTGCGGCGCGCCTTCATCCTTTACGATGAAATCATCTTGCTTGAGGTCGTTTACCAGCTTGTTGTCCTGAGTCGCCTGAACCACCACGCGCACGTCGGCGGCGCCGGCGCGGAAAACCGCGGGACTTTCCTGAGCCGCCGCGCGCCACGAGCATCCTGAGACCAGCATGAGCAGCGGCAGAACGCGCAATATCATCGCCGGCACAGCCGGCCATATCGACCACGGAAAAACCGCGCTGGTCCGCGCGCTCACCGGCGTCGATACGGACCGCCTGGAAGAAGAGAAACGCCGCGGCATCTCCATCGACCTCGGCTTTGCGCATCTCGAGCTCTCGGGCGGCACCCGCATCGGTTTCATCGACGTCCCCGGCCACGAACGCTTCGTCAAGAACATGCTGGCGGGCGTGGGCGGAATCGACTTCGTGCTCTTCGTCATCGCCGCCGACGAATCCATCAAACCCCAAACTCGCGAGCATTTCGACATCTGCCGCTTACTCCAAATCCCCAAAGGCATCATTGTATTGACAAAGGCGGACCTCGTCGAGCGCGATCTTCTGGAACTGGTCCGCCTGGAGGTAGACGAATTCGCCCGGGGTTCGTTTCTTGAAAATGCGCCCGTCGTGGCCGTGAGCGCGTTAACGGGAGAAGGCCTTGGCGAGCTCGAGGGCGAAATGTCGCGCCTCGCCGCCGCGATTCACGAGAAAGACGCCACGCGATGGTTCCGCATGCCGGTGGACCGCGCGTTCTCGATGAAAGGCTTCGGCACCGTGCTCACCGGCACGCTCACCTCCGGCAGCGTGTCGGTGGAGGACGAAGTGGAATTGCATCCGGCCTCCCGGCGGGTGCGCGTGCGGGGCGCGCAGGTGCACGGCGAGGGCGTGACCACGGCGCTGGCCGGACAGCGCACCGCGCTGAACGTCGCCGGGCTCGACCTCGAGGACGCCCGCCGCGGCATGACGCTCACCGCGCCCGGGCGCTTTCACTCCACCGCGCGCATTGAAACGAGCTTTGAGTTGCTCGGCGGCGTTCACCCCCTGCGCCACGGCGCTCCGGTCCATTTTCACTCGGGCACCGCCGAGGTGGAGGCCGAAGCGCGGCTGCTCGAAGGCTCCGCGCTTCAGCCCGGCAGCGCGGCGATGGTCCGTTTTCTGCTGCGCGAACCGCTGCTGCTGCTTCCGGGCGACCGGTTCATCGTGCGCATGTTCTCGCCGGTCATCACCATCGGCGGTGGCGTGGTGCTCGACATCGACGCGCCCGAGCGCCTGAAGCGCAGCGCCGCAGCCGAACGCGCCCGCGCTCTCAGCAGCGCTTCTGTTGCCGGGCGGACCGGCCTGCTGGTTCGCGAAGCTCCCTTCGGGCTCGGGCTGCCCCACGTGGTGGCGCGCACCGGCTTGCTCGAACGCGAAATCGAGGAAGCGGCCGCGCCCGCGGGCCTGATTGTGCTGCGAGGCGCGCCGCCGTGGCTGGTCGACCGCGGCTTCATGGACCAGGCCGCGAGCCGCGTCGTGGACACTCTGAGCGAGTTTCATAAAGCCAATCCGCTCGCGCCGGGCATGGCCAAGGAAGACCTTCSCGCCCGCGTCCTGCCGGGCGCCCCGCCGGTGCTGCTCGACACCCTGCTCGCCGGCATCAAGAACGTGGTGGCCGAGGAGGAACGCATCCGGCTGGCCTCTCACCAGGTTGCGCTCGAGGGCGCGGAAGCGGCCGCGCTTGAAAAAATCGAAGCGGCGTTCGCTGGTGCCGGGCTCGCCGTGCCGGCGCTCGGCGAAGTGCTCGCGCGCAGCGGCGTGGAGCCAGGCAAATCGCGCTCGCTACTCCAGATTCTGCTCAAAAGCCGCAAGCTCACCAAGATCGGCGACGATCTCGTTTTCCACTACACAGCGCTCGCCACCCTGCGCTCGGTGATGGCGGGCCACAAGGGACAGCGCTTCTCGGTGGCCGACTTCAAGGAATGGACGGGAATTTCCCGGAAGTATGCGATTCCTCTGCTGGAATTTCTGGATCGGGAGCGGGTAACACGTCGGGAAGGGGATTCTCGGGTGGTGCTGTGATTACGGGATCGCTTCCAGGACCGCGGATCGTCTCGTAGAATCGCGCTCCGGCGCTCCAACCGGCAAGCCGCAGCCACAGCCTGGCCGCTACGTAAACCTGCCGGATCAGAGCGAGCAGGAAGACACCGGCCAGCGACGTTTGCGGCGTTATTTCCGAAATGCCGTGATACACGAGCAGCAGCACGCCGCCGAGCGCCTGCACAGCAAGCATCACCAGCATCGCGCTCCGCACCCGGATCGCAAATCGGAAAGCATCGAGAAGCGCCGCGAACGCGCCGGAGCGGCCCTCTTCAACCAGAATGATCTTTGCGTAGTCGGCAACTCCGTTGACGAGCAGCAGCAGCACCAGCCCGATCGCCATCCGCAGCCAGCCGAGTTCGATCCAGACATGCGCCTGCATGCTGTTCTCCGCGAACTTCGCAATCGCTTTCCCCATGCCGCCGTAGACCGCGAAAACGATGGCATAGCAGGGCAGGGTCCAGACCAGCAGCCTGGCGAAGCGTGGAAAATAACGCGCGCAGGAAGCGAAAGAGCTCTGCCCGGGGTGGAGCAGCACGGCAATTGCGCCGCCCGACAGAAATGTGCTGGCCACCAGATACAGAACGCCCGTCAGAGCGGCAACCGCCCCGAGCGTGGAACCAGCCGGCGCGCCCGCCGTCCGCATCATTTCGGGAATCCAGGAAAGATCGAACTGCTCAAACAGGCGCTCGCTTTCGAGGCTGTGGCCGAGCGTCGATGCGATCAGCGCAATCAGAGGACCGGCGGCCAATGCCGCGGCGGCCAGATTCGCCAGGTAGAAAACCACCAGCACCGGCCAGCGCTTCAGCGGCTCCCGCAACCCGCCCGCAACCGCCTGTGTCACGCTCTTCAGTTCCATATCAGGCGAATGAACTCAGCGCGAGCAGCAGGTTCTGAATCCAGAACAACAATTGCGAGCCGAGCTTGACCGGTTCGCGAAACTGAGGCTTGCGGGTGTAGGAATTGTTCGACCAGTTCACGTCCTGCGCCGCCTTCCGCTGCGGATCGACTTCAGCCGAGATGGCCCGCGACGCTTTCAAAAACTCGAACTTCGCCCACCGGTACTCGCCGTCCCATTGACGGGTTTCCGTTTCCCCGTTCTCGAACCGGACCACGATGTCGACCGGGAACGTAGCCCCTCCCTCGCGCGCTACGGTGATGCGGGTGAGAAACTGCTGTTTTTTGTCTTTGGACAGTTTTTCGTCCTGCCGCTTCGCATCCGCTTCGGTGACGGTCTGGCGCGCGGCGCCATCGCCGAACACGCCGGCGCCCGTTCGCTCCAGTTCGCTTTCAAACGAAGCGATCGCATAATCGACCAGGTTCGAACCGTAGATGTATTGATCGAAAAACCACTTCAATTGCCGGCCCGAAACCTCCTCGATGGCGCGGATGAAATCGGGTGCGGCGGGATGGCCGTAACGCCACCGTTGATGATAGGTGCGCATCGCGCGCGCCATGGTCTCCGCGCCGAGCAGGTTTTCGAGCATCGTGAGCATCAGCCCGGTCCGATAGTAGGAGTTCACACCGTAACTCGATGAATTGCTGTAGCGCCACGCGGGGCGGGCCAGGTTGTCCAGGTCGGGCGCCAGAAAATAGACGGCGCGATTCATTTCGAGCGAACTCATTTGAGGCGTGGCCATGAACCAGGTTGCCGGAATGCCGGCCAGCTGGATCGGCAGGTTGCGCCGTCCGTACACCTTGTCGAGCACCTTGCCGGTCGAATAGGTGTTGAAGCCTTCGTCCATCCAGGCTTCTTCAAACTCGTTGGTGGCCACCATGCCCTGCCAGAACTGATGCCCGAACTCGTGCACCACCACCTCCTCCGGAATGTCGTCGTTGTAGCCCGCAAGCCAGGTAGTGCCGCCCGTAATGAATGTCGGGTACTCCATGCCGCCCGCTCCTCCCGCGCCGCGCGGCGGATCCACGAGCGTGATCGTCTGGTAAGGGTAGCGCCCGTACCACAGGCCGAACCACTTGATGCCGGCGGCAAGCGCGCGGAAGTGGCGGTCGACTTGCGCCCGGTGCTCGGGCTGGAGCAGCAGGATCATTTTGACGTCGCCCAGGCGCGCATCTTCGTGCGTGATGCCGAGCAGGCGCGTGATCTCGGCGAGTTCGGTCGCCTTCACTTCGCTGTCGGCGGAGAACGCCCGTTCGAGTTTCAGATAGCCGGGCTGCGCCGTCCAGGCGAAGTCGTGAACGTTGTCCTGTTCGTAACGGTAGGTGACGGTGGATCCGTTCTCCTTGCGCCCTCGTTCGACGCCCGTCGCCCCGACGACATAGCCGGCGGGAACGGTCAAATTCACGTGATAGCTGCCGAAATCGGCATAAAACTCCGAGTTCGCATGAAACTGGTGACAATTCCACGCGCCTTTGGCATCGGCATACCGCATGCCCATCCGCTCGTAAACGCCGAGCTTGGGAAACCACTGTCCGCCGAGGAAAAAATCGCCGTGGTAGCCGGTGCGCGCATACACCTCGGGGAATTTCGTCTTGAACGCAATTTGAATCGTCAGGCGGCCGCCCGGCTTCACCGGCGTCGCGAGCGGCACACGGATCACAGTTCGATCGTCGGCGTTGTCGTCATCGGGGTGGATGAACTCAATGGTGCGCGTCAAGTCGCTGCCCGCCGCCTCCAGTTTCTCGATCTCCACCCAACCCCAGTTGTCGTGCTTCGATCGATCGCCCCGCAGTTGTCCGCCGGACTCGCGTATGAAGGTCGACTTCGAATTGCGAAAAGCGTTCATGTAAAGGTGAAAGCGCAGTTCGCCCACCTCGTCGCCCGAATCGTTCAGCCAGTCGATGGTCTCGCGTCCGCTCACCAGTTTCTGAGCCGCGTCGAGTTGCGCGTCGATCGCATAATTGGCAATCGGCTTGGGTTGAGCGAGGGCGACCGCGGAGATCAGGGCTGCGAAGAGCCCCGTCTGCTTGAGCATAGACGGCCTTATTGTAGCGGGTTTTGAAGCTTGCCAATGCCCGGGGCGGCTTGTCAGACTAAGTGAATGGAAGTTGCAAGCGTCCTCGAAGCCGCCTCCTACGCCGCAGCGCAACATGCTTCCCAACGACGCAAAGGCACCGCCGCCGAGCCCTATGTGAATCACGTGCTCGAGGTTGCGGCGCTGGTAGCCCGGTCGCTCAGCGCCCCGGATCCCAACCTGGTGATCGCGGCTCTGCTGCACGATACCGTGGAAGACACCAACACAAGTTTCGATGATCTCCGGCAGCGATTCGGGTCCGATGTCGCCGACCTTGTGGCCGAGGTCACCGACGACAAGCGGCTGCCGAAATCCGAGCGCAAGCGCCTGCAGGTGGAACACGCGCCGAGCAAGACGCCTCGCGCGCAGCAGATCAAAATCGCCGATAAAATCGCCAATCTGCGCAGCATGCTGGTGAGCCCGCCGGCGGATTGGGACGAGCGGCGAAAAGCCGAATACTTCGAGTGGGCGCGCCGGGTTGTCGACGGCCTGCCGCACGCCGCGCCGAGCCTCAAGGCGGAGTTCGAGCGCGTTTATTCGATGTGGGACGGCGCGGAAGCCAGGCGCTAAGCCGGAAGATCCTTGCGCACCGCGTCGAGTACGCCGTTGACAAACGCCACCGACTCTTCGCCGGCGAACTGCCGCGCCAGATCGAGCGCCTCGTCGATCACAACCGCCGGCGGTGTTTGCGAAAACGTCATTTCGTAAACGGCCAGGCGCAGCACGTTGCGGTCCACCGCGGGCATGCGGTCCAACCGCCAGTTGGAGGCTTTCGCGGCGATGCGCTGGTCAATCGAAGCGCAGTGCTCGACCGTGCCCCGCACCAGTTCCTCGAGGAACGGATCGGGCTCGGCGGGCGTGGGCGAGTCCTCTTCGGAATGCAGCGTGTCGTAAAAATTGGCGATCGCCTGCGCGGGACTGCTGCGCTGCATGTCCCACTGATAGAGCACCTGGAGCGCGCTCTGTCTCGATCGGTGTCGCGCGGGCATTACGGCTTGATCTGACGCAGCAGGTTCGCCATTTCAATGGCGGTCATGGCGGCGTCGAATCCTTTGTTTCCGCTCTTGAGCCCGGCGCGGTCGAGCGCCTGTTCGACGGTATTGGTCGTCAGCACGCCGAACGCTACCGGAATGCCGGTTGCAAGCGATGTGTGCGCAATGCCGCTCGCAGCCTGTCCCGCGACGTAGTCGAAGTGCGGCGTGTCGCCGCGAACCACCGCGCCGAGCGCGATGATCGCGTCGTGGCGCCGCGCCTCGGCAAGCGCCTTCACCGTTACCGGCATCTCCCACGATCCGGGCACCCGTACCACTTCCACCGCGCTGTCGACGTCGCAACCGCTGCGCGCCAGCGCGTCGAGCGCGCCGCTCAACAGGCGCTCGGTGACGAAACTGTTGAAGCGTGCGACCACGATCGCGAACTTGAGTCCGCGCGCGTCCAACGCTCCTTCGATGTACTTAGCCGGCATCGTGGGATAATCGAATTTCAGGCTTCATCATACCGCATGGATCCCGCTTCAATCCGTAATTTTTCCATCATTGCGCACATCGACCACGGCAAATCGACGCTCGCCGACCGCCTGCTCGAAGTCACCGGCGCTCTCTCCGCCCGCGAGATGATGGAACAGGTGCTCGACTCCATGGACCTCGAGCGCGAGCGCGGGATCACCATCAAAGCCCACGCCGTCCGGCTCAACTACCGCGCCAAGGACGGCAATGCTTATCAGCTCAACCTGATCGACACGCCCGGCCACGTCGATTTCAGCTACGAAGTCTCGCGCAGCCTGCAGGCGTGCGAAGGAGCCCTGCTCGTGGTGGACGCCTCCCAGGGCGTCGAGGCGCAAACCCTCGCCAATACCTACCTCGCCCTCCATCACAACCTCGAAATCATCCCGGTCATCAATAAAATCGACCTGCCTTCGGCCGAACCCGAGCGCATCAAGGAACAGATTGAAACCATCGTCGGGCTCCCTGCCGACGACGCCATCCTGTGCTCGGCCAAAAGCGGACTCGGCGTGGACGATGTGCTCGAAGCCATCGTGCGGCTTGTGCCGCCGCCCAAGGGCTCGCCCGAGGCTCCGCTGCGCGCCCTGATTTTCGACTCCTGGTTCGACCCCTATCGCGGCGTCATCATTCTCGCCCGCGTCGTCGAAGGGCGCATGAAGCTCGGGCAGAAGATCCGGCTGATGTCGAACGGCCGGTCATACGAAATTGAAGGCGTCGGCTATCAGTCGCCCAAGCCCATCCCCTCCGACGGACTCTCGGCCGGCGAAGTGGGCTACCTGTTCGCGAACATCAAAACCGTCTCAGACGCGCAAATCGGCGACACCATCACCGACGATGCCGCGCCCGCTGTTGAGCCTCTGCCCGGCTTTGAACTCATCAAGCCGATGGTGTTCGCCGGCCTTTATCCGGTGGAATCGTCCGAGCATGGATTGCTGCGCGACGCGCTCGAGAAATTGCGGCTCAACGACAGCGCGTTCAACTTCGAGCCTGAGAATTCGGCCGCGCTCGGCTTCGGCTTCCGCTGCGGCTTTCTCGGCCTGCTGCACCTTGAAATCGTGCAGGAGCGCCTCGAGCGCGAATTTGAAATCGACCTCATCACCACCGCGCCCAGCGTGCGCTACAAGGTCACCAACATCGGCGGCGAAGTGATTGAAGTCGACAACCCGACCCGCTTCCCCGACCCCTCGTCCATCCAGAAAATCGACGAGCCCATCATCGACGCCACCGTCATCACGCGCGAGGAGTACCTCGGCGAGATTCTCAAGCTGCTCGAGGAAAAGCGCGGAACCCAGAAGAAGTTCGAGTACATCGGAGGCAGCCGCGTGATGCTGGTTTACGAACTGCCGCTCAACGAAATCGTGCTCGATTTCTACGACCGCCTGAAGTCGGCTTCCCGCGGATACGCCTCGCTCGACTACCACCTGGCCGGCTATCGGACTTCTCCGATGGTGAAGCTCGATGTTCTCGTCGCCGGCGATCCCATCGACGCGCTCAGCATCATTGTCCACCGCGAGTTTGCCTACGACCGCGGCAAGGCGCTCATCGAGCGCCTGCGCAAGCTCATCCCAAGGCAGATGTTCGAGGTCGCGCTACAGGCGGCCATCGGTTCGAAGATTGTTGCCCGGGAAAATATCCCAGCGATGCGCAAGAACGTGCTCGCCAAGTGCTACGGCGGCGACATCTCGCGAAAGCGCAAGCTGCTCGAAAAACAAAAAGAGGGCAAGCGCCGCATGAAGCGCGTGGGCCGCGTGGAGATTCCGCAGGAAGCGTTCCTGGCCGTGCTCAAAGTCTCAAGCGAAGACGAATAGCCATCAACGGCGCACCCGGTATTCGAGCCTGAGAATCCCCGCCGCGCTCGACTCGTGCTTCACTAGTTCAAGCGAAACCCGCTCGGCAAGATCCGGAGCAAGCCGCGCGCCTGCGCCAAGCAGCACCGGCATTACGGCGAGCTCCACCGTGTCGACCAGTCCCGCTTCCGCCAGGCTGCGAAACAGACCGCCGCCGCCGAACAGCCACAGATCCTTGCCCGAGCCACGTCGAAGATCCGCCAGGGTGCCGAGCGCGTCCGCGCCCAAAATGCGCACCTTCGGATGATCAGCGGGGTTGAGCGTCCGCGAAAACACCAGCGTGGTCATGCCCGGCATCGTCTCGCGGCCGGCAGCGGCCATCATTTCGTAGGTCCGCCGCCCGGCCAGCAGCGTGTCGAAAGGCTCGAACAGCTTTTTGAAATCGACACTCGGATCCATGACGATCCAGTCGATCTCGCCTTTGGGTCCCGAGATAAACCCGTCAAGGCTCACCGCCACGGAATAGCGTACGCGCCGCATGCGGGTCTCAGGATAACAGATGGGGTTTGTATGGCGATTTTGTACTGCTAAGTATGGTAATATGATACTGCCTTGAAAAAGACGCTCAACATTGACGAACGAGTGCTCAAGCAGGCAAAACAAGCTTGTGGCGCGTCCACTGATACCGAAACCGTACAACTCGGTTTGGAGGCCCTGATCCGCCACGCTGCCTACCAGAGACTTCGGAAGTTGCGTGGGAGCGAGAAGAACGCGGCCGATATTCCGCGCAGGCGTGCGGTCGTTTGATGGTGCTGGTCGATACCTCGGTGTGGATCCGTTTCCTCGCCGGCCGGACCCCGTACTCGTCTGGTCTCGACGCATTGCTCGAGCGCGACGAGGTTGCCGGACATGACCTGATTTACGGAGAACCTCTGATCGGAGACTCGGGCGACCGGCGCATCCTTCTGGACAGCTACCAACGAATGGAGCGGGCCCCCCTGGTGCCGCACGAGGACGTCGTCTACTTCATCCAATCCCGAAAACTGCAGGGAAAAGGCATCGGTTGGAGCGACGCCCATTTGCTCGCTTCGTCCCTGGTTGCCGGTTTCCCGCTCTGGACGGCCGACGAGCGGCTTGCCCGGGTGGCTCGCCGCCTGGGCACCGGTTACGACCCGCCGCGCCGGCTCAGCTCGCCTTCACCGTCTTCATGAGCTTCTGAAGCTTCGCGTCCACGTCCTTGACGCCCTTGGCCGTCCCCGCCTGTTTCAGCGCCTCCGACGCTTCCCCGCAAACGATCTTCAACCGCTGCGGTTCGTCGAGTTGCTTCGGCCCGAACAGTTCAGCGTGTTCGGCCAGCACGCCCGCCACGCCGAGCAGGAACTGTTCGCGCGGCACTTCCACCGGCGTCTGCTTGAACATCTCGGCGGCTTTGGCCGCATCGTCCCCCGCGCCCACCATCCTGGTCGCGGCCCACACTACGCCCTTCTGCACCGCCGTCTTCTGATTCGCTTCGGCCTCGGCCTCGGGCGGCAGAACGCCCTTGGCCACCTTCGTCAGGTTCGGTATCTCGGCCAGCCGTCCGGTGGGATTGCCGAAGGCCATCTGCAGTTTCGCGTCCTTCACCTTTTCGTTGAGATAGTGAACCGTTTCGAGGGTCTGCAGCAACGAGCCTTTGGCCAGCGTGCGCGCGGCGCTCGCCTGCTTGCGAAACGCCAGCGCTTTTTCCTTGTTCGCCTTCGCTCCAAGGTCGTAGGCTTCGGCCACTTCCAGGTAGCCTTTGGTCATCCCGGCCGACAGAACGAGCTGCCAGACCGCGGCGCGGGCGCGAAATTCGTTGTCGCTGGTCGTCAGTTTGGCGATATTCTCGGAGGCGCGAGGATAGTCGCCGGCGTCGTAAGCCTGTTTGGCCGCGGCCCAGTAGAAAGGCGGCGTTCCCGGTTGCAGCGACTGCTTGGCGGTATCTCCGCCTCCGCCGCAGCCTGCCGCGAGCAGGCACGCGATTGCGAGCAAAATAAGAGAGAGTACTTTGGTGGACGGCATAGTCCGCTCCATTCGTCGAGGATGAGCTTGCGGTCCTCATTATGGAAAAGCGCGGATTCGGAGTCAAGGGTCCGATTTCCGCCGGACGCTATCATGGAGGAGTATGCGATTCGCAGTCGGTCTGCTTCTTCCGGCACTTTGCCTTCTCGCCGATGGACCCGCCAAACCCGCGCTCGAACAGGTTCGGACCGTCTATCTGCTGCCGATGGGCAGCGGGCTCGATCAGTACCTCGCCAATCGCCTCAATGAAAAGGGCCTGGTTCAAGTCGTCGCCGACCCGCAGAAAGCCGATGCCATCTTCACCGAGACCCTCGGCGAGGGCCTCGAACAAAAATTGAATGAATTGTTCCCCGGCTCTTCCGCAGCCGCGCAGCCCGAGGCGTCCGAGAAGGACCCCTTCGGCAAGCCGCCGCGCCGCGCCGGCGGATTCTCCCGCGGCCGCGGCACGGTTTTCCTGATTGACCGCGCCACGCGCTCGGTCCTGTGGTCCGTCTACCAGCCGGTGAAAAGCTCGACTCCCGCCGACACCAACCGCCGCGCGGGCGAAATCGCGCGCCGCTTCGAGAAGTCGCTCAGGAGCAAATAGCCGCCGGGCGGTTAAGCTATCAGGGATGGCGTGCAATCCGGAAATTCTGCGCGAGGTGCCTCTGTTCGCGCTGCTCGACGATGACGAAATGGCTGTTCTCGCCGGGCAGGTGGAACTACGCACCTTCGCCGCGAAACAGCGCATCTATAAAGCCGGCGAGAGCGGCGGCGCCGCCTATGTCATGGTGCGCGGCAACGTGCGCGTCAGCACCATCGACGAGGACGGGCAGGACGTGGTGGTGGACGAACCCGGCCCCGGCGAGTTCTTCGGTTTCGCCTCCATGCTCGACCAGACCGCCCACCAGACCACCGCCGTCGCCGTCGAGGAAAGCACCTGCATCGAGGTGGACCGCCACGACATCAGCGTCCTGCTCGAAAGCAAGCCGATGGCCGGCATGGATATGCTCGCCGTGCTCGGGCGTCAGTTTCACGCCTCGCAGCGCCTGGTTCGCCTGCGGTCGCAACGCAATCCGAACGAGATGATCGAACAGGAAGCCACCTTCCCTGAGCGCGTAGCCGATGCCGTGGCGCGCTTCGGCGGCTCCTGGCGCTTCATCATCTCCTTCGCCGTGGTGCTGGTCGTCTACACCATCGTCAACGTTCGCCTCGGCAACAGCGCCTGGGAYCCCTACCCGTTCATCCTGCTCAACCTGTTTCTCTCCATGCTCGCCGCCGTGCAGGCGCCCGTCATCATGATGAGCCAGAACCGCCAGGACCAGAAGGACCGCCTGCGCGGTGAACTCGACTACCAGGTGAACCGCCGCGCCGCCGCCGACATTCAGGGCCTCGCTCACAAGATCAACCAACTCGCCGACCGCGTCGACGACGTTGAGGAAATCGTGCGCCAGAAGCTACCATGAACATTTGAACGATATTCTGATTTCCATCATCCTCGGCGTCGTCGAAGGACTCACCGAGTTCCTGCCCGTCAGCTCCACGGCCCATCTGCGCATCGCCGAGGCCCTGCTCGGCATCGACCTTGGCGACGGCTATTGGAAGATGTTCTCCATCGTCATCCAACTCGGCGCGATTCTTTGCCTGCCGTTCTATTTCTGGACACGAATTCTCGGCTTTCTGCGCACTTTCCCCGGCGACCGCGGCGTGCTCCGCCATCCCGCCGGCCTGGTGGCGATTGCCTTCCTCTGCACCGCCGGACCTTCGTTTCTGCTCTCGAAAATCATCGGCAAAAACCTCGAGAACCTCGTGCTGATGGGCTGCGCGCTCATCATCGGCGGCGTGCTCATGTGGATTGTCGACGCCGTCTGGGGCTCGCGCCCCGTCGCCGGCTCGCCCGAGCAGGAAGTGTCGAACATGACCATCGGCCAGGCCGTCGCGGTGGGACTGGCGCAGAATCTGGCCCCCCTGTTCCCCGGCACCTCGCGTTCCATGGCCACCATCGCCGGCGGCCAGCTCGCCGGGCTTTCCCGCGCCGCCGCGCTCGAGTTTTCGTTTCTCATCTCCATCCCGACCATGGCCGCCGCCACCGGCTACGAATTTTTCAAAGCCGTCCGCCATGGCGGCGTGAGCGGCGGCCCCGGCATCGTCCCGCTCGCCATCGGTTTTGTGGTTTCGTTTGCGGTCGCCTATGGCGTGGTCGCGTGGTTCATGCAGTGGGTCCGCCGCCATGGATTTGCGCCGTTCGCGATCTACCGCTTTATAGCCGGCGCCGCCGTCCTGGCCTGGGCCTTCAGCCGCCATTGACCGAATGTCTTGTTCTGCTTTGTGCCGCGCTACCGGCGCAGGATAAGCCGGGGACTCCCGTCTATGAAGGCGAGACCGTTTACGCCTGGGACGCGCGCGCCGGTCGCATCGTGTGGTGGTATTGGAACGCCTCAGGTGGCTATTTGGAAGGGACCACGTCCGTTGGCGCTGACGGCACCATCACCTTCGAGGGCCAAAACCACGGCGACGCAAAGCAGCTTGATCGCACCCGCTCCACCATACGGATCACTGCTGACGGGTGGACCTTTGCCCCGTCCTATGAGAAAGACGGGGCGTGGAATCGCGAGCCGGCGCGTACCTACCGCTAGCTTATTGCGGAATAATCTCGATGCCGTTGACTTGGGCGTTGTCGGCGACGGTCACAAACCGAACCGCGATCTGCCCGTTCGGATCCGCCTGAGCCGTGAATTGCTGCACGTTGGCCTTGTTCATCCCGCCCGCGGCGGCGAAAATGTCGAAATTGGTCAGCACCTGGGTTCCATTGATGCTCACATGGAAGACGCGAACCCCGGGTGCATTCCAGACAATCTCGGCGAAATGCAGCCGCACGCTGTAATTGGCGCCGGCAGTCAGGTTCGGGAAGGTGTAGGTGAAATTGCCGTAGCGCACGCTTTGGTACACCGCGGCAGGCGCCGGGTTGGTGACCCCCGTGGTGTCGACGGCAGGCGCTGCGGAATAGACATTCCCTGAATCCGCGTTGGCATCGGCGGTGAACGMCCCCGCCGCTCCGCCGCCGGCGTTGATCGCGTAGGCGGCCGGTTTCGATCCGTCGCTGACCGTGATCAGCGCAGTCGGGTTGCCCGTCGGGTTGAAGTTGGTAATGGCGATGCTGATCCGGTTGGCGGCGTCCGTAAACGTCTGGCCCGCCAGCCAGATCTCACCGTCGGTTTGTGGTTGCGCGCCGGGAGTCGACCGGATGAGTTGCCCTGCCTGGCCGGGGCTCGCGAGTTCAATTCTCACTCCTTCCACGGCCAGCATCACGGGTTCATAGAAGGGTATCGGCAACAGTCCCGGACGTGAATCATAGCCGGAGCGGACGCGCGCCGACACAACATATCGCCTGCCGTCCTTTAGGGGAACGTCGATTGCGACTACCAGCCCTGGAATCGGGTCCGCCAAACGGCTGAGCTGAAAACTCTGAGTTCCGCCTGCATAAGTGGCAATCCTCGATTGAGGAATCCACCCGAACAGCTCTCGTTGGGCGGCGTCCCATCCCAATCCGACGCAGCTTTTATCGTTGGGATCGGGAGGGACTTTCCTGAGGTCGCTCGCCGGAAATCCTCCACCACCCACATAGCCGGTCGGATCGGAACTGGAGTTGGTGTGGGTTGTGATGCCGAGCAAATGCCCGATCTCGTGCATCACCAGCCCCGGCCCATTGAGAGCGCGAACATTGACGATGATGAAGCCCTCGATGCTGGGAGGCACATCGACTCCCAGGGTCAATCTGCCCGCCTGAAATCCCGAACTGCTCGGCAAATCATCGTTCATGTAAACGGCAATATAACGGAACCCGGTGAAATCGACATTATTGGCCAACGCCGCGCGAACGCAGTCGGCGGCGACATTGATCTCCTGCATGTTGCCCGCGTACCCGCTCATTGGTTTGGGCAGGGCGAACCAGCCAAATGCCCGGGTGCCCTGGAAGTCGACCGAACCATAGGAAGCGTCCTGTACCAGACCGCTGATCGAGTTGTCGACCATGGCGTTTTTGTAGCTGATCTGGTTCGGAAGCCAGAAGGTATTGAGGACGCTGGCCGGGGTCACGTTATAAGTAGACGGCTTGTCCGCATACGTGCAGAACAGGAGGGCAAAGGGCCGCGACCCCGCCCCGCCCACCGGCGTTTGAGCGTGGAGAGAACCTCCGGCTAAGATCATGCCGGCCATCGCGAGCCACTTGAATTTCCGTGCGTCGATTCTCATGGCTAGCGCACCTCCACCCGGGTCGAACTGGTGTACTCATTCCCAAAACGATCATACGCGCGCAGCGTGACCGGATAAATTCCGGGCTGAGAAGCGACGAACGAAGCGCTGAGCCCGTCGGTCCGGGTTACGTTGAGCGGGCCCAAATCCCATCGGGCCGTCAGCTTCACATCCACCATTCCTGGCGGGCTACAGATGCATCTTCCCGGCTTGGTTGCCTGGGGACCGACGTCGGTCCAGGTTGCAATGGCGCTGGAGTCGACATCGTTCGGCATCAGGTAGACCGAGCCGTCCAGAAAGAGGAGCGGCGTGAACGTGCTTCCGTAACCGGAGAAGCCGCGCGCGCGGCCCAGTGCCGTCACACGTTTTACAGGGATGTCGCCCGGCGCGGTCCACGGCAGACTCACGAAATCGCCCACCGGTCCAACCGCCAGCACCTGCCCGGGGCTGAGCCCGGCCAGCGATTTCCCTCCGTTCAGTTGCGCTGAGGCGCGCTGGAACAATGTGTTGCGGCCCTCGATGCCTGCAAAACCGGTCTCGGTGGTGTTGAAAGCGGCGCCAAACTTGCGATAGACGTCGGGCATCTTGGTGAGCAGTTGCAGGTTGACGGGATCGTCCCATGAGCGGGTGAGATCAAACTGATCGTAAAGCGCCTTCTGGCCCAGGTAAGGCAGGATCAGCACACGCCAACTGACGGTGGGTTTCCCCTGCCAGTTCAACATCGCGGCCGGAGGCAAGGTGCCATTGGCCCGGATGTAGCCTTGCAGGGCCTGGCCGATGATCCGGAGCTTGTTCATGTTCTCCGACTGCCCGTTGACCTCGTAGGATCCCCTGATGCCGGCCGGAAAGCCAGCGCGAGCAACGTAGGGTCCGCCGGCGTTCAGCTTCACCATGCTGCGCAAGGCGGCGCCGACGTCCACGCAGCGCCCCGAGGGCGTGCCGGACGGACAGTCCTGTGCCCAGGCGAAGCAACTAAAGCAAAGCAGTAGCGCGGGTATCCCGAGTTTTCGATCCATGCGTTCCCCCCTGGTAATCTGGGCAGCCGTGCGCGCGCAGTGAGCCCTCATCGCTCTTCAAGAGTTGGTCCCTGCCCCAGCGACACGACCGTATATTTTCCATCACGGTAACATGGCTCCGGTCGATGTTCAACCTGTAAAGATCGAGCCCGGCGAGACAGCCGCATGCTTCCGGCGCTAGCATGATGGGATCCAATTGAGAGCTCTATTGTGAATCTTCCCCAATCCGAAAAAGCCGATCGTTTTGAGCGGCTCCATGCCGGTCCCGGTGCGTTCGTCATTCCGAACCCGTGGGACATCGGCTCTGCCCGCATTCTGGCCGGCCTGGGTTTTCAAGCGCTGGCCACATCGAGCGCCGCCTCCGCTTCGGCTCTGGGCCGCGAGGACCACAGCCTGACGCGCGAAGAATCGCTGGCGCACGCCCGCCTGATTGTCGAGGCGACGGATCTGCCCGTCTCTGCCGATCTTGGTAAAGGCTTCGGCGATGCGCCCGAAATTGTGGCTGAAACCATCCGGCAGGCTGCCGGTGCCGGCCTGGTCGGCTGCACGATCGAAGATGCAACGGGTCGCCCGGATCAACCCCTGTACGAGACCGCTTTAGCGGTCGAGAGGATCGTGGCCGCCGCCGAGGCGGCCCGCGCACTCCCCTTTCGCTTCATGCTGACCGCGCGCGCTCATAACCTGCTCTTCGCCAATTCGACCCTCGACGACACCATCAGCCGCCTGCAAGCTTTTGAAAAGGCAGGGGCCGACGTCCTCTTCGCTCCGGGCCTGCCCGACCTCGGTGCGGTGCGGGCTGTCTGTGCGGCGCTCGAAAAGCCATTTAATTTCATGGCCGGCTTCAAGGGAAAGTCGTTTTCGGTAGATGAACTAGCCGCGGCGGGCGTCCGCCGCATCAGCCTCGCGACCTCGCTCTATCGCGCCGCCATGACGGGCTTCCTCGAGGCGGCACGCGAGGTGAAAAACACCGGCCGATTCGGCTTCCTCGACCACTGTGTGACCACAGGAGAACTCAACGACCTGATGCGCGGCTGACCACGGGGTCGCTGTCGCACGCGGCTCGGAGAAACCCGAACTTGCCCCGAACCCGCCCGGCTTGCTAGACTGTTAAGCGGAATCAATTCCCGAGGAGTCTGTCATGGCGAAAGTGTGTGAAATGTGCGGTCGTGGTCCCCAGTTCGGGAATCGGATCAGCCATGCCCACAACGTTACTAAGCGCCGTTGGAATCTGAACCTGCAGAGCGTTCGCGCCGTGATGAACGGCACGCACAAGCGGGTGCGGGTTTGCACGTCGTGCATCAAGAACGGCAAAGTGGTGAAGGTCGCCTAGTCCGGCCTTCGCCTTCCCACCTTTTCTTTTTCTTACAAACTGCATCCCACGCCGGTTCGAGGACGCGTTGTGCTCGCCGGGGCGGTCCGTTTCAAGTAAGCCGGTACGCTAGACTCCTAGCAAAGCCCAACGGTACCTGTGAACACTGCGGCTCTTCATAACTGATCAGCGGTCTCAGTCTTCCTGCTTCTGGTGGTCAGGGTGACGTGCGTCCGGGCCTCCTCTGCAAGGCGAAAAAGAAGCGCTTTATCGGATGGTCCGGGGAAAGAGAGAAACGGGAGCCCCTCTTTGCTGACCTGTGCGCCTCCTGCGGCACTGTTATACGTTTTTACGTGAAAGATCCGAAACGTGATTGGCTCGTATAACTTCGACGAATGTGTCTCCGGGGACTGACTAAGTGATCCAATCGCGTTTTGATCCAAAAGACCGCGCCATGCAGATCGCAGAAACCCGCGTCATGAAGCCGCGGAACTGTCACTGAAGGCGGATATAAGCGCAGCAGCTGCCTCGAAGATCAGAAAGGGTGGTCTCATCGGATGGACTCTTAGTAGAACGGCTGCATGATACCGGGCGGCAATGGTTCCCGATGAATCTCCCGCCATCCGCTTTTCTCGAACACGAAGTAGTACGTGCCGCAAACTGGCACGTTGTCTGCACAGATGTTCGGCATGATGAACAATTTGCTTTCGACTCGGAACTGTGGTCGCATCGAAAACCGGGTGGGATACCAAAAGTACGATCGCCCTGAACCAGCGAATGGCGGCTGAAAGATGGATCCGGTCTCCGCATTCACAATCGCCATCTCGCCGCAATCTGTACCACACCCCCACTCAACAATCGTATGCTTACCCGCAAAGTTCGGTCCCGGACCTGCCACCCAATGCCCGGTTTCGCCGTCTCCTACGCCTTTCCCGGCCATGATGCCGTTGCGAATCGCTGTTCGGAACCTTCGTTCTTCCGGTCTACGTAATTTCGGGAGAACAGGCGTTCCTTTGTAAAGTTTCCCAACAGGGTACTCATCGAACCGTGGCAGATGGCTAAATCCCTTGGCTCTGTCAGCCGGAGCCGCTGAAGGCGTCCACGTAATGAGATCAAAGTGATCGACGTTCCAATCGAAGTAGTACGTGCCACAATCCTGATGTTCAGGCTTACAAGCCCGTTGAAGAACAAACAAACTGCTATTCAATCGGAATCCCAAATCCATTTCACTCGTGGGGTCCATACTCACAACAAATCTCGGGTGATTCCCGGAGAACGGCGGATTGTAGACGGTGGCGGTGCTGACATCAAGTATCGCCGCCATAAGACACTTCGAACCGCAAGCCCAACGGATGACGGCATACCTTCCGGCGAAGTTCGGCTTCGGAAGCAGAAGGTTGGTACGCAATTCCTTCACTGATGTGGCAACGGCATATTCCTCAAACCGGGGGATCGTTCCACCCGCACCTTGCGCCCACGCTGACATCGTCATTCCGCAAGCCAACAAGACGCCGAAGCAATCCTTCACGTCTTCAAGGGTAAACCAGATGCACCAGGCCGAAATAGGGATCGACGTTCGGACGATGGCCGGGTTGATCCCCGTCGTCTTCCTTTTTGCAGGTGATGTCTGAAATGCCAATCAGGGCCACTCTCTCCGACCTCATAAAAACACCAGAACGATTCAACGGTAACGGATCAGGTTCGCGCCAGCTTGATCACGTCAATGCAGAACGGCGGCTTGCAACATGGGCCGCTCGCATCGAACCACAGGGGAACGACGGCGCCGTTTGTGACGGCTGAGACGTTTTGGCTGCTAGCGAGCTTCGCGGAAGCCAGGATGACAAAGAGCACCAGCAAACTCTTGGAGTGAGTCCGCTAGGGTATGATCTCCAGGACAGCCATTCTACTGATTATCAGTTCAAGGCTTGCTTCCGGCGATTGGGTCCGCAGCTCTATCGAGCGTAGAAGCGGACGTCGTCCACTTCGAGCCAGCTTGTTTTCCCGGGAGCGTCGCGGATTTCGAATCCGACGGCGAGGACGTCGTCTCCGGTCCACTGAGCTTTGCTACGGGCGCCTTGGCGGCCGAGGCGCTCAAAGGGAATACGGATGGTCGTCCAGGTCTCGCCGGCGTCGAAAGCTGCGTTGAAGAACACTGAATCGCGCACGCCGCGGGTTTCTACGCTAAGCCGGTAGCGACCCTGTCCCCGCGCTTCAAACGACACGCCCTCAAACGCCCGCACGTCGACCGGGAGCATTCCGCCGGCGTTCAGGGGCAGCTTGAGCAGCGCGAACGGACGGTCCTTCTGCGCCATCCTCGCCTGGAACAGCAGGGTGTGGTTTCCGGGTGCGCGGGAACCGCGGGTCCAGAGGGCGCGGGAACGGTCGTGCCCGGGGTCGGAGTAGTTCACCCAGGCTGCTCCGTTTGAAGCCCGGCCGTCGGCGCGTTCGAAATCGTCCAACAGGGCGGGCGCGGGCGTTGCCTCGAGCGGCGACAGCGCCTCCGCGCGGATGGTTCGCTTCAGCGCGGCGCGGTCCACCTCCTCACCGGCGAAGAACACCGAACGGATCTTCTCGATGTCGCCGATGTCCGATTCCGGATGGCCGGCGATGAGCACCAGGTCGGCTGCTTTGCCGGCGGCGATGGTGCCGCGCTGCACGTCGACGTTCAACGCTCGCGCGCTCACGCCGGTGGCTGCGGTAATGGCCTCGACCGGTTTCATGCCGGCGCTCACCAGAAGCTCGAGCTCATGCAGCGTGGACCAGCCATGGTAGGTGGCGGTCATCCCGGCATCGGTCCCGGCGGCTACGGGAATGCCGGCCTGGTAGGCGCGCCGCACGTTCTCGAGCAGGACCGCGAAGCGCTTCTTCTGAGCCGCGGTGGGCGCGCCGCTTTCGCCTGAAAGCGACAACGCGGAGTCGAGCACCTCGGCGGCGAGCGGCGTCAATTGCCGGTCCGCCTTTGGCTCGTAGACGGAGAGCGTGGGGACGTAGAAAACCCCGTTTTCGCGCATCGCAGCGAGCAGCGCGTCGTCCATCGGAACATCGCCGACGCTGTGGCCGAGGATGTCGGCGCGGGCGCCGGCGGCGATGCGGGCGCGCGCCGCGGTTACGGTGTGGGTGATCACCGGCAGACCGGCTTTGTGCGCTTCTTCAACGATCGCCCGCAGCGTATCCTCGTCCATGCTGGTCATGTCGCGGGCCGCGCCGTAGCGCCATCCGTCCGTGAAGATCTTGATGAGGTCGGGTGCGGGTCCGGCCAGAATCTCGGCCATTCCGGCGCGGGCTTCGCGCGGGGTCTCGACTTCGCGCGTGTGAATATCGGGGCGGCCCGATTCGGCGCCGTGGCCCCCAGGCGAGGAGAAGCGCGACGCGAACGCCACGTGCGGGCTCGCGATTTTGCCCTGTGCGATGGCCGCGCGCACACCCTCGAAGTTCTCCTGGTAATCGCCGAGGTCGGCGATGGTGGTGACGCCGCAGTAAAGATACGCCATCAGGTTTTTCGGCCAGTCGGCAGCCACGCCGAGCGATGCTCCCGAGGCGGTGATGTGGGTGTGAAGATCGAACAGCCCCGGAATGAGGGTCATGCCCGAGGCGTCAATCAGGCGCGCGCCGGCGGGCGGCGGAGCGTTGCCGACCGAGAGAATGCGCCCGCCTTCCACCACCACGTTGGCCACCCGCGGCGCGGCTCCGGTGCCGTCGACCACCGTGGCGTTGACGATCGCAAAGCGCGCCGTGCGCGTCTGCGCTCCTCCGGAGAGCAGAGCCAGGACGCCGATTACGGGCGCGATGAGCAGCACTCGAAGCTTCATTCGAATTTACCGGGCATCCTTTTCGAGCGCCGTCTTGAGAAATGCGGCGATCGAACGCGTGAGCGCCCGCGGGTAGACCGTCCGGGCGGTGGCGAGCGCCTGTTCGCGGCTCAGGCGGTGGCCCGGAACTCGGAAGGCGTGAAAGAAGCGCGGCGACGAGCGGAGCGCGAATTCCGGCAGAATCGAGTAGCCGTATCCCGATTCCACAAGGCCCTTGATGGTCTCGGTGTCGTCGGCCTCGAGCATGACGCGTGGCGTGATGCCGGCGCTCTGAAAGAACGCATCGATCACCTGCCGCATGTTCGAGCGCTTGGGGTAGAGCACGAACGGCGCGCGCCCGAGTTCCTCGACGTGAATCACGCCCACCTGCCGCCCGCGCACGGCTGAAGGCGAGTGGCGCAGCACGAGCAGCTCCTCTTCGTAAATCGGCTGGATGTCGAGGCGTCCGTCGTTGAGCGGCAGCGAGATGATGCCGAGGTCGAAGCGGCGGTCGATGAGGCCCGCGACGATCTCCTCGGTGGGCGCGACGGTGACGTGGATTTCTGTCTTCGGGTACTCCTTGCGAAGCGCGCGCAGCGGCTTGCCGAGCCGGTAGATGAGCGTGGTGGGCCCGGTGGCCAGGTGGAACGGGCGCGAGTCGCTGGCCGCATCGTTCTCGAACTCGCGGCGGATGTCCTGCATCTGGCGCGTGATCGACCGCGCGTGCTCGGCGAGGCGGAAGGCGGCGGGAGTGGGCGCCAGGCGTTTGCCGGTCTTGACGAACAGTTCGGTGCGCAGCTCGCTGGCCAGGTTGTGCAGCTGCAGGCTCACCGCGCCCGGCGAAAGGCACACCTTCTCGGCGGCTCGAGTGAGGCTGGAGGAATCGAGAACGGCGAGGAATAGTTCGAGCTGGTGAATGTCCATCTTCGCCTTGCGGCGCGCTAATGCCCGATGTAGGCCTGGTAGTCCGCCGCCGACATCAACTGGCTCACCTCGCCGGGCGAGCTGAGCTTGATGCGCACGAGCCAGGCGTCGCCGTGCGGATCGGCATTGAGCTTTTCGGGCGCTCCGGCGAGCGCTTCGTTCACGGCCACGATTTCGCCGCTCACCGGCGAATAGATATCCGACACGGCCTTGACGCTTTCGACGGAACCGAAAGTCTTGCCGGTTTCAACCGTGTCGCCGACCTTGGGCAGGTCGACATAGACGATGTCGCCGAGCTCGCCCTGGGCGTGGTCGGTGATGCCGATAGTGCCCACGCCGCCTTCAACGCTCACCCACTCGTGTTCCTTCGTGTAATGGAAATTTTCCGGATAAGTGCTCATTTGGCTCTCTTATAAAACGGGGTGGGAACCGTAACGGCTTCCACCGGCTGGTTGCGGATGATGATCTGAATGGTGCGCCCGGGCTCGGCGGCAGCGGCGGGCAGGTAGCAGAGACCGATGTTCTTGTTGAGCGCGGGCGCCGGACCGCCGCTGGTCACCCAACCGGCTGCCGCGCCATCGAGGTGAACCTCGTAGCCGTCGCGCGCGATGCCGCGTCCGAGCATCTCAAAACCCACCAGCTTGCGCTTGACGCCTTCTGCCTGCTGTTTGCGGAGCGCTTCGGCGCCCACGAATCCGCCCTTGTCGAATTTGACGATCCAGGCGAGGTCGGCTTCAAGGGGCGTGATGGAGGCGTCGATTTCGTGGCCGTAGAGCGCCATCTTGGCCTCGAGGCGGAGCGTGTTGCGAGCGCCCAGCCCGCAGGGTTTGATGCCGCAGTCCGAGCCGGCGTCGAAGATGCGGTCCCAGAGCTTTTCGGCGTGTTCGGGAGCCACGTAGAGCTCCACGCCGTCTTCGCCCGTATAGCCGGTGCGCGCGATGCGCGCCGGGATGCCGGACACTTCGCCGTCGGTGAACCAGTAATAACGGATCGCCGCGACGTCAACCGGCGTGAGCCGGGACACCACCGCAATGGCTTTGGGCCCCTGAACGGCAATCTGCGCGTACCGCGGACCGGCGTTCTCCACCGTTGCACCGGTCCGGTTCAGCGACGCGATGTGGTCGTAGTCCTTGTCCTGATTCGACGCGTTCACGCACAGGAAAAAAGAATCGTCGGCCACCTTGTGAACCAGGATGTCGTCGACAAAACCGCCGTGCTCGTAAAGCAGCCCGGAGTAGTGCGCCTGTCCGGTTTTGAGTTTGGCGGCGTTGTTGGTGGAAACGTGGTTGACCAGTTCGAGCGCGCCCGCGCCGCGCACTTCGATCTCGCCCATGTGCGACACGTCGAACACGCCCACCGCGTTGCGCACGGCGTTGTGCTCGTCGATGATTCCGGAATACTGCACGGGCATGTCCCAGCCGCCGAAATCCACCATTCGCGCGCCCATGCGCCGGTGGACCGCGTTGAGCGGAGTCTGCTTGAGGGCCGCGGCGTTGGTCATGAAACCATAACTTTAACATGCGCTCCGGCGCGCGACTTCGGCATCGCAGATCCGCGCGTTTGTTAGAATCGGGCAGAGTGGCAGCCGCGGCATCCAAGCTCACTTATTCGCGCGACGAGGTGCGCCGTGTGCTGCGCATCACCGAGCGGCAGCTCAAGAGCTGGCAAAAACAGGAGCTGATTCCGGAAAAGCCGGTGTTCGGATTTTCCGAGCTGCTGGCCATGCAAACGCTCCTCAAGCTGCGCAAGGACCGCATTCCGCCCGCCACCATCCGCAAAGCCGTGACCGCGCTGCGCAGGACCGTGCGCCACGTTTCCAACCCGCTCACCGAGCTGCGCATTTACGCCGAAGGCAGCAAAATCCGGGTGGATGTCGAAGGTCGCACCATGGAGCCGGTCACCGGGCAGTTGCTGCTCAACTTCGACGGCGCCGAACTCCGCAAGCTGCTCTCGTTTCCCGGCAAGGACCAGAAAGAGGAGCGCGCGGCTTCGGCGATGCGCCGCAAGGCCGAAGCTGAGCTGCTGTTTGAAAAAGGCCTCGAGATGGAGCAGACCGGCGCGCCCGTTCACGACGTGATCGAGATCTACAAGTACGCGATTCTGCTCGATCCTTCCTCGACCGGCGCCCTGGTGAATCTGGGCACGATCTACTTCAACGCGCGGGACATGCAGAAAGCCGAGCATTTCTACGGCATGGCGATTGCCGCGGACCCCGAGTATGCGCTCGCGCACTTCAACATCGGCAATCTCTACGACGAGATCGGGCAGCGGGCCAAGGCGATGGAGCACTACCAATCCGCCGTGCGGCTCAACCCGCGCTACGCCGATGCGCACTACAATCTGGCGCTGCTCTACCAGGTGTCGGGCACGCCGCTCAAAGCCGCGCACCATTGGAAGACGTATTTGAAGCTCGACCCCAACAGTTCGTGGGCCGGCATCGCGCGGCGCGAGCTCGATAAAATCCGCGAGGCGATGACAGTACCGGGCCGGCGCTAGTCCCGGAGGGTACGTGCCTTTCGGGCACCGGAATAAAGCGAGTTTCGCGCAAGCCCTCCCGGGCGGATTCCGATGAGCCTTATGACATGAGGCTTGCCATTTCCTCCCTCGTGCTGAGCTTGTTTGCCTCAGCGGCCGCTGCCCAGACCTTTACCCGCCCCCGAATCCGCGGATACGTGGACGACCGCGTGACGGTGGAGCGCGGCGGCAACCGGCCTGCGCTGGCGCGGCCCGAATCGGCCACCGGCGACGTGGCGCCCGAAACGCGCCTTGAGCGCATGATGCTGGTGCTCACGCCCTCGCCCGAACAGGAGCAGGCGCTCGAGCAGCTGATTGCCGAACAGCATGACCCGCAATCGCCGAATTACCAGCGCTGGCTGACGCCGGCCGAGTTCGGCCGGAGCTTCGGCGTTGCCGAAGGCGACGTGGCGGCGGTGACAAGCTGGCTCGAGTCGCACGGCTTCGTGGTCGAACCCGCGCTCGAAGGGCGGCGCGCGCTGATCTTCAGCGGGACGGCGGCCGAGGTGGAGCGCGCCTTCCACACGCGCCTGAAGACCTATCAGGCGGCCGGCCGGGGCCACATGGCCAACGCCACTCATCCGCGCATACCCGAAGCGCTTTCGGGCGTGGTGGCGGGCGTCGTGTCGCTGCACGATTTTCGAAAAGGCGGCGGGACCAGCCGCGCGCAAGCCCGTCCGCTGCCCGACTACAGCGCGGCCGGAGGACAGCACTACCTGACGCCCGCCGATTTCGCGGTGATTTATGACGCGGCGGCGCTTTATGCGGCGGGGATGGACGGCGCCGGGCAGTCGATTGCGATTGTGGGGCGCTCGAACATCACGCCGGCCGATGTCGACACGTTCCGCTCGTTCTCGGGCCTGCCCGTCAACCGCCCCACGGTGGTGTTGAACGGCGTGGATCCGGGCATCGTACAGGGCGACTATCAGGAAGCGATGTCGGATGTGGAGTGGGCCGGCGCTGTCGCGCCGAAAGCGTCGGTGACGCTGGTGGCGTCCAAGTCCACCAATACGGCCGACGGAGTGGACCTGTCGGCCGCTTATATCGTCAACCGGAACCTGGCGCCGGTGGTGACGGTGAGCTACGGGCTGTGCGAAGCCCTGATGGGCGCCGCCGAAATCACGTTCTACAATTCGCTGTGGAAACAGGCGGCTGCGCAGGGCATGACGGTGCTGGTCTCCTCCGGCGATTCGGGCGTGGCGGGATGCGATGCCGCGGGCGCCTCGGCCGCGCGGATGGCGGCCGGTGTGAACGGGCTGTGCACAAGCCCCTATTCGACCTGCGTGGGCGGCACGATGTTCGCCGAGGCGGGCAATCCCGCCAAGTACTGGTCAGCGGCGAACAATGCGGCCACGCGGGCCTCGGCGCTCAGCTACATCCCGGAGATGGTCTGGAACGAGAGCGGGGCGAGCGGCGGCTCGGGCCTGTGGTCGGGCGGCGGCGGGGCCAGCGCGTTTTACCCGAAGCCGGCCTGGCAGACCGGTCCCGGTGTTCCGGCCGACGGCAAGCGCGACGTTCCCGATGTGGCGCTCGCGGCGGCCTCGCACGATGGTTATATTGCCGCGATGCAGGGCGGTTTCTGGATCATGGCGGGCACCTCGCTTGCCTCGCCTTCGCTCGCCGGCATTCTGGCGCTGGTGGCGCAGAAGCAGGGCGGCAGGCTCGGCAACGCGAACCCGGTGCTGTACGCCCTCGCCGCCAATCAGGCCAAGGGCGGCGCGCCGGTGTTCCACGACGTCACGGCCGGAAACAATGGCGTTCCGGGACTGGCCGGATTCACCGCCGCGCCGGGCTACGACCTGGCGACCGGGCTCGGCTCGGTGGACGCGTTCGTGCTGGCCAACCACTGGAAAGATGCCGCGCCGTCCTCGCAGCCCTCCTTCACGCTGGCGCTCTCGAAGACCGCGGTGGTCGTGGCCAAAGGCGTGAACCAGACGCTGCAGGTGACGCCCACCGCGGCCAACGGGTTCAACTCGGCGGTGACGCTCGCGGTTGGCGGCCTGCCGAAGGGCGTGGCGGCCAGTTTTGCACCCGCGAGCGTCGCGCCCGGAACGGCGAGCACGCTGACGCTCTCGGCCGACGCGACCGCCGCTGCCGGCGTCTACACGCCTTCGATCGCCGGGTCGGCCGGCGCCGGGTCGGCCGGCGCCGTGGCGACATCGGCAACCCTCAACGTCCTGGTCTGCACCTATGCGCTCGACGCGGCTCCGCCGGCGCTCATGGCGGCTCAACAGGCCATGTCGACCAAGGTGACGGCCGGCGCCGGATGCGGATGGTCGGCGGCGAGCGACTCGCCGTGGCTCACCTTTACGAGCGCGGCCAATGGGACCGGCGCGGGCTTCCTGAACTGGGCCGTTACCGCGAACACGACGAGCGCCGCCCGCCAGGCGACCATTACCCTCAACGGGGCGTCGATCGTGGTGAAACAGGCGGCTCCGTCGTTGACGCTCGGCGCGAGCGCGGCAAGCGTGCCGTATTCGGGTGGTTCGGCGACGGTGGCGGTGAGCGCCGTTCCCTCCACCACGCCGTGGACGGCCGGCACCACGGCCGCCTGGATCACGATTTCGAAGGGCGCGTCGAGCGTCACGCTCACCGCCGCGGCCAACCCGGGCGCGGCGCCGCGCTCGGGCGCTGTGACCATCGCGGGCCTCGCCTTTACGTTGTTGCAGGACGGCGTGCCCTCGTTCCAGCTCGATTCGGCCGCGGCCAATGTCCCCTCCGCCGGAGGCTCGGGCGTGGTGAAGGTGACGGCCACTCCGGCTACTGCCAGGTGGCAGGCCTCGAGCGGCGCGCCGTGGGTGACGCTCACGGTGAGCCCAAGCCAGGTGGCCTATGTGGTGGCGCCCAACCCCACGCCGCTGGCGCGCTCGGCCGCCCTGACCATCGCCGGACGGACATTCACCGTGAATCAGGCGGGCATGCTTTGCGCGGCAACCGTCACGGCCGGTCCGCTGACCGCTTCGGCCACGGCGCTTACCGGTACGTTAACCATTACCGAACCCGCGGCCGGATGCTCGTGGACAGCGGTGAGCAATGTCCCCTGGATTGCGCTGACCAGCCCGTTGAGCGGAGCGGGAAGCGGCAAGCTCGGGTTCTCGCTCGGCGCGAACAGCTCAACGGGGGCGCGCACCGGGACTCTTACCGTTGCCGGCAAGACGGTGAGCATCACCGAGAGCAAGGGCCTGTCGGCCGTCGTCACGGTGCTGCCGTGAGGACCGCTGCGAATTGTCGAAAGCGTGGGTCCAGGGAGAATTACTCGTCGAAGGACGTCGTGAACACGTCCACCAGCGCGCTGCCGGCATAGCCGATGCCCAGTCCGAAGATGGTGCAGGCCATGAACGTCAACGTGGTACTCAGATGAAATCCTTGGGCGATCGGGCTTGCTATGGCCAGCCCGATCACCGCCCCTCCCAGCGCGAATAAAAGTCGGTTGCGCATCTGTAGTCATTTTCGACGACTACGAATAAAAGGGCGATCCGAAATCCGCCTGTTATCGAGCGTGGGATTTACTGAGTTTTACGAAATCGAAAGTACTGGCCGATTACGGGTTTTGCTTGTTGATCGTGCCCGAGACGATGATGTCCGTGTCGGTGTCGATGAAGTCGATCTCGGCGCCTTTCTTCTTCACCACCATGTCGCCCTTCTGTGTGATCTTGTCCGAACCCGTTGTAGCGATGGTCGCCGTGCAGTCGGTGTTCACGGTGTAGGTGCCGGTGGTTTTCCGCTTGGTCACCGTGCCGTCGTAGCTCACCGTGTCGGTGCCCGTCAGATTGCCCGCGCCATCGAACGTATAGAGTCCGACCAGCGTGTAGAAATACCAGTTCCCCGTTGAGTCGTAATAGTTGCCCTTGAGGCTCACGGAGTAGGCTCCGGTCAACGTCGTCGCGTCACACGGCGGAGGGTCCTGAGCCAACAGCGCCGGACCCGCGGCAAGCAAAAGCCCGCCTGCCATGGCAGCCCGGGCGAAAATAGATAGAGACACAATCCCTCCCCTGTTCCAACAAACACAACGGAAGCCCGATTGTTGCACCGCTCGTCGAAGAGCGCAACCGGGCCCGAATCCTAATAAAGTACCCGCGTCCGGACGGTACCGGAAACGGCGTCGAGCCGCTTGCGGATTTCCAATGTACCCGACTTGGGCGGCTCGACATCGATTACGACGTATCCGATAGCCGGATTGGTTTGTAAATATTGTCCGGTAATGTTAATTTTCAGGCTCGAGAAGATCGCGTTGATTTCCGACAGCACGCCCGGCTGGTTGTGATGAATGTGCAGCAGGCGGTGTTTGCCCGGATGCTCGGGGAGCGAAACCTCGGGGAAATTAACAGCGGTGAGCGTGGACCCGTTGTTGCTGTACCGGAGCAGCTTGCCCGCCACCTCGAGTCCGATATTGAGCTGAGCCTCTTCGGTTGAGCCGCCGACGTGAGGGGTCAGGATCACGTTCTCCATGCCCCGGAGCGGCGAAACGAATTCTTCGCCCGGGCTCTTGGGTTCAGCCGGAAACACATCGATGGCGGCGCCGCCCACCTGCCCGCTCCGCACCGCCGCCGCGAGCGCCTCGATATTCACCACGGTGCCGCGCGAGGCATTGATCAGCCGCGCGCCCCGCTTCATGGCTTCGAACTCCGCTCCGGCGATCATGCTCCGGGTAGCCGGAGTCTCGGGCACGTGGAGCGTCACCACATCGGCGGCGGCGAGCAGTTCGCCGAGCGATGCCGCCGGGCGGGCGTTGCCGAGCGCCAGCTTCGATTCGATGTCGTAGTAGAGCACCTGCATGCCGAACGCCTCGGCCAGCAGGCCCACCTGCGTGCCGATGTGTCCGTAGCCGACGATGCCGAGCGTTTTTCCGCGCACCTCGTACGACTGTGCGGCGCTCTTGTCCCACCCCCCGCGATGCGCCAGCGCGTTGCGCTGCGGGATGCCGCGCATGAGCAGGATGGTTTCGGCCATCACCAGTTCAGCCACGCTGCGTGTGTTCGAGAACGGCGCGTTGAAGACGGGGATGCCGCGCGATTGGGCAAAATCGAGATCCACCTGGTTGGTGCCGATGCAGTAGCAGCCGATGGCGATCAGTTTCGGCGCCTGTTCGAGCACGCGCGCCGTCAGGTGCGTGTTGCTGCGGATGCCCACCAGATGGGCGTCGCGCAGGGCAGCGACCAGTTGCGGCTCGGCGAGCGCCTTGGGATGCTTCTCAATTCGCGTGTAGCCGTCTTTTTGAAACGTCTCCACCGCGCTCGGGTGAACACCTTCGAGCAGCAGGACTTTGATTTTGTCCTTCTTCAGGGATGTGGTGCGGGCCAAAATCCAGGCTAGCGCACATCATTACCGGCCGGGACTGGCTTCTCTGCCTCGAGGCGGAGATTGGTGAATCATCCACCATCAGCCCGCACCGAGTGGGCAGAGTTGCCTGTCCCCTGCTGACGAACCCACAACCGGCCGGGACCGGCTTCTGTGTGTGAATCATGCACCCTCAGCCCGCACCGACCGGCAGCATTGCCTGTCCCATCACCGGCCGGGACTGGCTTCTCTGCCTCGAGGCGGAGATTGGTGAATCATGCACCACCGGCCCGCACCGAGTGGGCAGAATTGCCTGTCCCGTGCTGACGAACCCACAACCACCGGCCGGGACTGGCTTCTCTGCCTCGAGGCGGAGATTGATGAATCATCCACCATCAGCCCGCACCGAGTGGGCAGAGTTGCCTGTCCCCTGCTGACGAACCGATGCGCGCTCCCACAGTTTTCCCGAACCTCCTATGCGCCCTCGCGATAGTAGCGGATCAGATCGAGCGGCGGTGGCACGTGGCCCATCGCGCGAAGGAACCCGGAAACCTGCCCGCGATGGTGCGAGCCGTGATTCACCAGGTGAACCACAATCTGCCACAGCGGCGATGTGTACGCGTTGCCCCTTATGTCGCGGTATTCGATCGCCGCATCGGGCGGCAGCGCAAGATCCGACCAGCGCTGCTCGACGACAGGCCAGTCGTGCTCGAGCACGCTGAAATGAAGGTCGCGCTCGGGGTCGATGAAGCGGGCGGGCGGATTGCCTTCGACGCGCCCGATCCACACGCGGTCGGCGGCGAAGATGTGGACCAGGGTGCCGAGAACATTGCGGTCGGATGTGCCGAAATCGCGGGTGCGGTCTTCGAGCGAGAGATGCCGCGCGGCTTCGACGAGTTTGCGGTTGGCCCAGGCGTGATAGGCGAGGTGTCCTCGCAGGAAAGCGGTGTCGGGGATCATCATCTGGCAGTTTAACCTTGTCGGTCCGCCCGTTCAGTGTGAAACAATCAGATTTGGGAAGGCAATCAGACTTGGAGGTTTGAAAATGGCCCAGGACAACGGAAGCAAAGTCATCTGGTTTTTCGCCGGCGCGGCGATTGGAGCGGCGGTGGCGTTATTGTATGCGCCGCAGAGCGGCGAGGAGACCCGCCGCCTGATCGGCGACAAAGCCCGGGAAGGGCGCGACGCCCTGGCCGAATCGGGCAAGGACATGATGGAGCGCGGGCGCGAGCTTTATGAGCGCGGACGCAAGATGGCCGACGAAGCCGCCGACATGTTCGAGCGCGGGCGCAAGATCGTCGACGATGCCACCGATTCGGTGGTCGAGAACCTCCCGAGCTAGTTTTCCGCGAGCGAGCTAACGCCCATGACAACCACATTCGCCGGCGCCGTACCCGCGCTGTCTCCGTTTCGCAACGAGCCGGTGCTCGATTTTTCGAGTCCCGGGCATCGTGCCGCCGCCACCGCCGCTCTGGCGAAAGTGCGCGCTGAACTCGGCCGCACCTACCCGCTCTGGATCGACGGCGAAAAGCACTCGACGGGCGACCTGCTGAAGTCGCTGAACCCCTCCAAACCCTCTGAAGTCGTGGGTTTGCACGAGAAAGCCACTGCCGCCCTCGCCACCCGCGCCATCGAATCGGCGCACGGCTATTTCACCGAGTACAGCCGCATTCCCGCGGCTCAGCGCATTGAATGGGCGACGCGAACCGCGGCCATCATCCGCGAGCGCAAATTCGAGTTCGACGCCTGGCTGGTGCTCGAAGCCGGAAAGACCTGGCCCGAAGCCGATGCCGACGTGAGCGAGGCCATCGATTTCTGCGAGTATTACGCCCGGCTCATGGCCAGGCACGCCGCTCCGGATCCGGTGGTGCAGATGCCGGGCGAGCACGATCAGATGGTCTACATCCCGCTCGGCGCCGGCATCGTCATTCCACCCTGGAATTTCCCCCTCGCCATCATGACCGGCATGACCGTGGCGGCGCTGGTGAGCGGCAACACGGTGGTGGTAAAGCCGTCGAGCGACACGCCCACCATCGCGCAGAAGTTCGCCGAAACGCTGCTCGAAGCCGGGTTCCCGCCGAAATCCTTCAATATGTGCGTGGGCAGCGGCGGCGTGATCGGCGACCTGCTCGTCGAGCATCCCAAAACGCGCTTTGTCTCCTTTACCGGCTCGCGCGACGTCGGCTTGCGCATCAACGAACTCGCCGCCAAACCGCGCAAAGGGCAGATCTGGATCAAGCGCGTGGTGGCCGAAATGGGCGGTAAGGACGCCATTCTGGTGGATGCTGACGCGGATGTCGACGCTGCGGTCGAGGGCGTTGCCGTTTCCGCCTTCGGCTATCAGGGGCAGAAGTGCTCGGCATGCTCGCGCGCGATCGTCCACGAGAAGGTCTACGATCAGTTTCTCGACAAGCTGAAAGCCCGCGTGGCGCGGATTTCGGTGGGCCCTTCGCACGAATTCGACAACTACATGGGCCCGGTGATCAACGACGGCGCCCGGAAATCGATTCTGGAGTATATCGATTCGGGGAAATCCGAAGGGCGCCTGATTTCCGGCGGCCGCCCGGCCGACGGCGAGGGCTACTTCCTCCAACCGACCGTGATCGCCGACATCGACGTCAACGCGCGCATTTTCCAGGAAGAGATTTTCGGACCCGTGCTGGCCGTGACCAAAGCTCGCGATTTCGACCACGGGCTTGAATTGGTGAACGCCACCGAGTACGGCCTTACCGGCGCCGTTTACACCAGGGATCCGGCCAAAATCGAACGCGCCCGCCGCGACTTCCACGTCGGCAACCTCTACATCAACCGGAAATGCACCGGTGCGATGGTCGGAGCCCACCCTTTTGGGGGGTTCAATATGTCGGGAACGGACTCAAAAGCGGGTGGTCCGGACTACCTACTTCAATTCCTGCAGGCAAAGTCGATTGCGGAGAAGACTCCCGCGTAACGGGAGCCCGTCCAGCGCATCTAAGAGAGCAAAGGCCTGGGTCCCGGCTGAACGCAAGACTCCGCACAGGGTTAGAGAACCGCGGTTGTCTCCGCACTCCGGGGGCGGGCCTTTTTGCTACACTGAGAACGCCCCGATTCGAAGGGGACCAGGAAGTTCAAATTACAGGGTCGATTTCGAACGACGCGGCGAAGGGGAGCTCTCGGGCTCCCCTTCTCCTTTTAGCGCCAGGTTTCCTTGAGTTGCGCGATGAATGCGTCGGGGTTGGGCCTCTCGAGCAGCACGGGCGGGTCGCCGCCCAGGCGCGGCAGCACAACCAGGCGAGTGCCGGTGGTCCAATACATCGCTGCTTTTTGCCCGTTCTCAAGCCGGAACCAGCCCGAGTGATAGTGCCCGTTTGAGAATCCGTTGGTGCGGCCCACCGGGCGCCACTCGGCATCCTCACGAATGTCGACCACCCGTACGCCGCCCAGATAAACGGACCGGCGCGGCACCGTGAGCTTGTAGAAACGGTCCTGAATCGTCAGCGAATCGGCCGTGATCGTCGTTGGCGGCGGACCCGGTGAGTAGCGGAAACCCCACGCAATTACCAGCCCGACTGCGGCGGCGAAAAGAATCCCGGCGAGCATGGCCCAGCGGGGGAACGCAGCCCGCATTGGCTCGGCCGGCGACGGCGGGCCGGTATGGGTGGGGGCGGGCAAAGCCGCCAGAAATCCATCCGGATCGTCCGGGCTCACCAGCGACGTGCGATCGCGAGTGATCACCACCACGGTGTTGCTGCGATTGGTTATGTACCAGCGCGAAACGCCGAGTTTCGACGTGCGATACAGGCCGTAATAGCCGAACATCCCGCCATTGCCCCACAAGCGGATCGCCCCGGCGAAGTCGCCGCTCACCGCGCGGCGGGCTTCGATGAGCCCGTCGAGCGAAATCGAGACTTCGCCCAGCCGGCGATGAACCACAATCGAACTGGCGCCGACCGTGTAGCCGGTAACCGAGAACGCCGCCGTCCCGGCAATCAGAAGTACGGGCACCAGCAGGAACCAGTGGATGCCGCTGAAGTAGGCAGGCAGACACGTAGCCACCCCGATGACCAGCGGCAGCACGATGGCCGTGCGGTCGAAACTGGCCGGGAATTCGCGCATATCCATATAATAGGTCGGCCTTTTATTACCCGTCCGCCATAGAGCGCGCTGCTAGGCGATAATGAAGGGCACCGCGATGGAGTGCCCTGCCTGTCATAAGGATACTTCGGCAAGCCTTACATTTTGCGAAAGATGCGGCGCCCCCTTGCCCCTTGACCAGGGCGAAACCGAGGCCCTCACCCACTGGTCTGAGCCCGCGGCGTCGGCTTCCCATCAACCCGAAATCGCGGTCGGCAGCCGCATTGGCGGTCGCTACGAGGTGATCCGCATGTTGGGGCGCGGCGGGATGGGCGCGGTGTGCCTGGCGCACGACAGCGAACTCGACCGCAACGTCGCCATCAAGATCATCCGCGGCGATTTGGCCGGGCGCGCCGGCGTGCTGGAGCGCTTCAAGCGGGAGTTGCTGATCGCCCAGCGCGTCACGCACCCCAACGTCGTGCGCATTTACGATTTGGGCGTAGCCGGTCCGCTGCGGTTCATCACGATGGAGTACATCGAAGGGGAGGACCTTCGGGACGTCACGAAGAAACGCGGCCGTCTCGCGCCTCGTGACGCGGCGGGAATCACCGTGCAGGTCTGCCGCGGATTGGCGGCCGCGCACGCCGCCGGCATCGTTCATCGCGACCTGAAGCCCGCCAACATCATGATCGACGCAAGCGGGCGCGTGGCGGTGATGGATTTCGGCGTCGCCCGGAGCATGGCCAATACCGCCGATGAGCCGGCGCTACCTCGCGGGCATGGCAGTTCGCCGGACCTCACGGCGATGCAGGGCCTGGTCGGCACACCCATCTACATGTCGCCCGAACAGGCGCGCGGACAGCCGGTCGACCATCGCTCGGACCTTTTCAGCGTGGGCATAATCCTTTTTCAGCTGATCTCCGGCAGCGTGCCGGCGGCGGGTCCGACGGCTAAGGAGACGCTCAAGAACCGCCGCGTGGGACGATGCACGCCGTTGATCGAGGTGGAGCCGTCAACGCCCCCGGGGCTCAACGCGATCGTCATGCGTTGTCTCGAACCGGAGCCCGGCAAGCGGTATCAATCCGCCGAAGAGGTCGCCAACGCGCTCGAAGCATGGCTGCGAGGCGAGCAGGCGCCGGCGGCGGCTAAAACCGAGCGCTCCAGGTTGGGCAAATGGGCCGGTATCGCGGCCGTAGCCGCACTCGCCGGCAGCGCCGGAATTTACACCTGGACGAACCGGACGCCGAAGGTGGCTGCGCCGCACGAGCCGGTACGCGTGCTCATCGCCGATTTCGCCAACACCACCGGCAACCCGGTGCTCGATGGTGCGCTCGAGCCGATGCTCGCGCTCAATCTCGAGGGCGCGCCTTTCATCACACTCTACAACCGCAGCCAGGCCCACCGGCTCGCCTTGCAGATGTCGGGCGCAGCCGCGCTCGATCTGAAGGCGGCGCAACTGGTGGCCCAGCGCGAGGGCGTCAACCTGATCGTCACCGGCGCGGTTTCAGGCGATCGCACCCGCTACAAGCTCACGCTCACGGCAATCGACGCCGCCAACGGACAGAGCCTCGCCGAACACTCCTCCAGCGTTTCCTCGACCGAGAATATGGTGCGCGCGGTGGCCGAGTCGGCCGCGCAACTCCGCAACAAGCTCGGCGACCGTACGCCCGTGGCGACACAGGTCGCGGCCGCCGAGACCTTTACCTCGAAATCGCTCGAAGCCTCCCGCGCCTACTCCGACGCCCAGGACCTGCAGTGGAAGGGCAAACTCGACGAAGCCCTGGCCGCCTATCGCAGCGCAGTCGAGAAAGATCCCGACCTTGGCCGCGCCTACTCGGGCATGGCGGTGACGCTCACCAATCTCAACCGCCGCAAGGAAGCCGAGGAGATGTACCGGCTTGCGATGTCGAAAATCGACCGTATGTCGGATCGCGAGAAATACCGAACCCGCGGCGCGTACTATCTGTTCCGCAAAGACTACGAGAAAGCCGCCGAAGAGTTTCAGGGGCTCGTCAAGGCGTATCCGGCCGACACGGCGGGGCTTGGCAATCTCGCGCTCGCCTACCTCTATCACCGCGATACGGCGGCGGCGGTGGAAGTGGGGCGAAAAGCAGTGGCCATCTACCCGGGAAATATTCTTCAGTCGAACAACCTGGGTCTCTACGAGATGTATGCCGGCGATTTCGAGGCGGCGCTGCGCGACTTCAATCGCGTGCTGGCCGTAAATGCGACCTACGAGAGGGCCTTTATCGGCATCGGATTATCCCAGCTCGCGCTCGACCGCGAGAGCGAAGCCGAAGCGGCCTACGGCAAGCTGGCCGCCCTGAGCGCGCGCGGCGCCTCCATTTCAGCGCTGGCCATGGCCGACCTGGCGCTCTACGAGGGCCGCGCCAAGGACGCAATCGGCATTCTCGAAGCGGCCATCCGCGCCGACGGGAGCGCCCGGGATTCGGCTCGGGTGGCCCGGAAGTGGATCGCCCTTGGCGAGGCGTGGCTCGAGTCCGGCAACCGCTCCGCAGCCGCCGATGCGGCTTCAAAAGCTGTCGCCGCAAGCGAAGAAGACAGCGTTCTGTACGCGGGCGCGATGGTGATGCTCGGCGCGGGGCAGGAAGCCAGGGCGCTCGCCTACCAGGGACAACTGTCCGCCCGCCTGGGACCTGTGCCCGACGTTCTTTCAAAGCTCATTCAGGCTGAAGTGAAGCAGCGGCGCCGCGAGTTCCGCGAGGCGATCTCGATCTATCAGGCTGCGGCCAAGGTCTCCGATACCTGGCTCGGCCGCTATGGACGCGGACGCGCTTATCTCGGCGCGGGCGCCTTCACCGAAGCCGATGCCGAATTCGACCTGTGCCTGAAGCGCCGCGGCGAGGCGACGGCCGTTTTTCTCGATGAGGAACCGAGCTACCGCTACGTGGCCGGCCTGTATTACGAAAAGGCGCGGGCGCAGGAAGGATTGTCGTCCACGTCGGGCGCGCGCGCATCCTACCAGACTTTTCTGAAGATCCAGGCCAAAGCGGATCCCGGGTCGGCGCGCGTCGAGGATGCGCGAAAGCGCCTCGCCGCGCTGCCGCGCTAGCCGGTTTCTACTTCTTCATTCCATGCGAGCCCGGTTCGCCGAGCAATCCGGTTTCGTTCAGGATGATGATGTCGACGCGCCGGTTTCGCGCGCGCCCTTCTTCTGTATCGTTGCTGTCGATGGGCGCCGTGTCGGCGTACCCGGCGATCGACATCCTCGGGCGCGGGATGTTGTAGTCGGTGGCGAGCACTTCCATCATGGCGATGCTGCGCGCCGCCGATAAATCCCAGTTCGAGCGGAAACGCGGATTGTGAATGGGAATGGAATCTGTGTGGCCTTCAAAGCGCACCGGGTTGGGAATTTTCTCGATGGCGGCGGCGACTTTGGCGATGCTCGCGTAGGCGTCCGGCGTGATTTCGTCGGTGCCGGAAGGAAACGCGGCGGCGGTCTTGAAACTGATGGTCAAACCGCGGCTCTCCATCGAGAGCTGAATCTTCCCGGCGTCGATTTCGGCCCTCAAATTGGCGGAGAGCACCTTCATCGACGGCAGAAGTTCGGCTATCTGCTTTTCCTGTTTGGGCTCGTCCTTCGTCTTGTGCGCGCCTCCGGGACCCCGCATCGCGGCGTTGCCTTTGCCCTTATCGTCCACCGTTCCGCCCAGGATGGCGGCGATGGTGGCGCTGAACTTTCCCTCATTCAGCGCGTTCTTTACGGATTCCGAGATCTGCGCGGCTTTGCCCTTATCCGCCTGCGAAGAGGCGAACATCACGACGAAAAACGCAAACAGCAGTGTGATGAAGTCGGCGTAGGACACGAGCCACCGCTCGTGATTCTCGTGAGGGGCCTGTTTCTTGCGGCGCATGGGTCTTCTAGACCTCGGCCGGCTCAGCCGCGCCGGCGGGCGCGTCTTTCTTCTTTTTGGATGGCGCGGCGGGAGGGATGTAGGCTTCGAGTTTGGCCCGAATCAGCTTGGGATTGAGACCCTCGACGATGCCGCTGACACCTTCGATGACCAGCTCGTGCATCTGCGAATCATGCTGCGCGCGGGCTTTCAGCTTGTTCGCCGCCGGCAGCAGGAAGATGTTGGCCAGGGCCACTCCGTAGACGGTCGCGACAAACGCCACCGCGATGCCCCGCCCCACTTCTTCGATGTTTTCAAGGTGCTTCATGACCTGAATCAGCCCCATCACCGCGCCGATGATGCCGATGGTGGGCGCGTAGCCCCCCGCGCTCTCAAACACCTTGGCTTCGGCTTCGGCGCGGTGCTCGCGCATTTGCAGATCGAGCTCGAGCATCTTGCAGATTTCCTGGAGGTCGGTTCCGTCCACCGCCAGCGTGATCGCTTTCTTGAGAAAGGGGTCGGCGATGTCGTCGGTTTCAGATTCAAGTGACACCAGTCCGTTCTTGCGGGCCTTGGTGGCGTACTTGATCACCTCTTCGACCAGGAAATCCGGCGACTCGGCCTTTTCGAAGAACACTCCCTTCAACCGTCCCATCGCGCCCAGAAACACGTTGAGCGGAACATTCACCAGCGTGGCGCCGAAGGTTCCGCCGAGCACAATCATCCCGGCGGTGACCTGCGAAATATCCTTGAGGCTGCCTTTTTCGAGCAGCAGCCCGCCGATAATTCCGCCGAGCGCCAGCAGAATGCCGCCCAGCGTCGCAATGTCTGGCCGCCCCGAGGACTTTTTGGGAGCCGTCGTGCCGGCCGGGCTGGTGTCTGCCATCGACGCCTCGCCTTAGCGGCCCGTTCCGCTCTCGCGGGCGCCGCCGGACACCGGTACGCGAGCCGGATTGTGACAGCTCGTAGGCCCTTTTGAGATGGCCTGCCGAAACGCAACTACCTTTTGAATAACTTCTTCCGAACTCTCCAGAACGATGAATTTCTGTCCTGTGGTCATACTGATCACGGTGTCGGGCGTGGACTCCATGTGCTCGATGAGGTCCGAATTCACCACCAGCGGAACGTGGTTGATGCGGGTGAGTTGGATCATCTGTCGGTCTTATCGGCGAGGCAAAAGCTGTTTTGAGCCTTAATTCCGGCTGCTGCGGCGCTCGCCGTTGAGCCTGATACAATCGCCAGCGATGACCTGCCGCGCCGCCGCCGGAACCCTGATTCTGCTCGCCTGTCTGTTCTCCGCCTCGCGCCCCCCCGAGATTGCCTTCGCCAAACACACGCTCGACCTCGGCGCTGCCGAAACCTGCGCCATTGCCGACGTCAACGGCGACGGCAAACCCGACATCGTCTCGGGCGAGAACTGGTACGAGGCGCCCGCCTGGACTCCCCACAAGTTCCGCTCGGTCGACTACACCAACGGCTACGTCGATGCGTTCAGCGACCTGCCCGTCGATGTGGACGGCGACGGCGCCGTCGATATCGTATCGGCAAGCTGGTTTGCCAAAAAACTCTCGTGGTGGCGGAATCCGGGCCGCGGGTCCGGCATATGGAAGGAAACGCCGATCGAAACCGGCTACAACGTCGAGTTCGCCTTCCTGGTCGACCTCGACAACGACGGCAAGGCGCGCGAACTGCTGCCCGAGTTCGGCAACGCGAACGCGCCGCTTGCCTGGTATGAGATCCGGAACGGCCAGTGGGTGAAGCACGTAATCGCGCCCAAGAGTTACGGTCACGGCATCGGCGCAGGCGACGTGAACGGCGACGGACGCGCCGACGTCATCACCCCCGAAGGATGGTTTGAGGCCCCCGCCGACCCTCGCTCGGACGGCTGGAAGTTCCATCCCGATTTCAAACTCGGCTCAACCGGGTTCATTTTTGTCCGCGACATCAACGGCGACGGCCGCCCCGACCTCGTCACCACCCTCGCCCACGACTACGGAGTGGTTTGGTGGGAGCAAGGCGCCGGCGCCACCTGGACCCGCCATGTCATCGACGACACCTGGAGCCAGGCGCACGCCATGACCTTCGTCGATTGGGGCGGCGGGCGCTCCGGCTGGCTCACCGGCAAACGCTACATGGCCCACGATCACGATCCTGGCGCCCGCGAGCCGCTCGGCATCTACTGGTACGAGAGCCGCCTGAACGGCGGCAAAGTGGAGTGGACCCGGCACATTGTCGACTACTCCACCCGCACCGGCGCCGGAATGCAGGTGGCCGTTGGAGACATCGACGGCGACGGCCATCCCGATTTCGCGGTCGGCGGAAAAAGCGGACTGTTCCTGTTCGAGAATCTGACCCAGAAGTGAGGTGAACCGATGGACTCCTTTTCACGGCGTAACGTATTGAAGGCCGCCATGGGCGCGCCGGCGCTGCTCGGGGCGCAATCGCCCAATGACACGGTGCGCGTGGCGGTGGTCGGCGTGGGCACGCGCGGGTCGTTCCTGCTCGGCCATGTGCTGAAAGTGCCTGGAGTGAAGGTTGTCGCGTTGTGCGATCTCGACGCCGAGCGTCTCGCGAAGGCCGCCGAACAGGTGGCCGCCGCGGGCGGCGATGCGGCGAAATACGACGATTTCCGCCGCCTGCTCGACCGCAAGGACATCGACGCTGTGATCATCGCCACGCCCGTCGACACCCACAAAATGATCTCGCTCGCCGCGCTCGAAGTGGGCCGAAATGTCTACTGCGAAAAGCCCATGGCGGGAACGCCCGAAGACGTGCGCATGATGGTGAAGGCGGCGGAGTCGGCCAAAGGCATCTTTCAATCCGGCTTCCAGCTGCGGCACGATCCCAACCGCCGCGCGGCCATGGAGTTCGTATACGGCGGCGGCATCGGCGACGTCCTGTTTTTGCAGGGATTCCGCCACTCAGGCGACCTGCCGCGCGACACTCCATGGTATTTCGACCGCAAACGCTCGGGCGACAACATCGTCGAACAGGCCTGTCACATCCTCGACCTGATGACCTGGGCGGTGGACAAGCCGCCGCTGCGCGCGTTCGGCTCAGGCGGCATCAATCTGTTCAAAGACGTTCCGCCGGGCCGCACCACCATGGACAACTACACGGTGATCTACGAGTTTCCGAACGATATACGGCTCTCGTTCAGCCACATCTATTTCGATCCGCCGGGATTTTCCGGAATCAAGGAGCGCGTGTTCGGTTCGAAAGGCGCCATCGATCTCGCCACCGCAACCTGGATCGAGCGCGAGAAGCGCGGCGAGATCAGGCTCGACGTTCCCGATGCCGGCCAGGATTCCACCTATCTCTCGCTCGAGGCGTTCATCGCGAACGCGCGCGCCCGGCGAAAGCCGCTCAACAACGCGCAATCGGCCGCGCGGTCCACGCTGGTCGCTATGATGGGTCGCAGGGCGATTTACGAAAAGCGGATCGTCACCTGGAAGGAAATGCTCGTTTGATCGAATACCGCACCGGCAACGACCTGGATCTCGATCAGGTGATTGCTCTCTATCAGTCCTGCAGCCTGGGCGCGCGCCGCCCGGTGGACGACCGCGCCCGCATGGGGCGCATGCTGGCCAACGCCAACCTCGTCATCACCGCCTGGGACGGCAGCCTGCTCGCCGGCATCTCGCGTTCCGTCACCGACTTCGCCTATTGCACCTACCTGTCGGATCTCGCCGTGCGCGAATCGCATCAGCGCCTCGGCATCGGCAAGGAACTGATCCGCCAGACGCAACTGGCCGGCGGCGATGCGACGATCATCCTGCTCTCCGCTCCCGCCGCGGTCGACTACTATCCCCGCATCGGCATGACCCGGCACGAAAGCTGCTGGATGCTCCGCGGCAACGAGCGGCTCAAATAACACCCGCCTTTGCGTCTTAATAAGCGTCCTGCTACCATAACCATCCTTGGAGGCTACCGTTTGAAACTCCGAATCCCGGCAGCGGCCGTGCTGCTGTGCGCTGCGTTGCAGGCGCAAACCATCGGTCCGAGCGTCAATATGGTGACCGGCGTCACCTGGCCCAATGGCGACCCGTTCCTGCAGCGCCAGAACGAGCCTTCCATCGCCGTCTCGTCGCGGAATCCGCTGCATCTTCTGGCCGGATCGAACGACTATCGCACGGTGGACCTGCCCGGCGTGGACGACCCCGTCAACCGCCCCACCGGCGACGCCTGGCTCGGCGTCTTCCGCTCGCTCGACGGCGGCCTCACCTGGAAGAGCACGCTCGTTCCGGGCTATCCTCAGCAGTCCAAAAACGACCCCACGCGCGCCTCCTCTCCGCTGGCCCTCGCCGCGCTGGAAGCGGGCGCCGATCCCGTCGTCCGGCCCGGCACCAACGGCATGTTCTATTTCTCCGGCATCGCGTTTCAGCGCAAGAACGCCGGCACGTCGATGGTTTTCGTGGCCCGCTACATCGACGACAATCTCGCCTCTTCGCCCGAACCCATTCGATATATCTCGACCACGGTCGTGCGCCGCGGCGACGCGACCCACTTCGTCGACAAACCGTCATTCGCAACCGACCTGTTCCGCGCGCGGCCGGGCGTGCCCGCCGGACAGCAACCGCTGTGCCGGATTCCGGGAGTTCCCGCTTCGGGCACCTCGCCGGGCCTCTCCCCTCAGGCATTTCCGGCCGGGCGCATCTACAGCGCGTGGACCGAATTCGTCGGCGACGACCCGAACCCCGACAATCGCCCCGACGCCTACATCATGTTCAGCTACTCGGACGATTGCGGCGCCACCTGGGCCGACGCGCGCAAGATCAGCGGCGCCGAGAAAATCAACCATGGCTCGGCGATTGCCGTCGACCAGGTGAGCGGCGCCGTGCACGTCGTCTGGCGCGTCATCGACGTCAGGAACCCGGGCAACGCCTCGTTGATGCACGCCGTTTCGATCGACTCGGGATTGTCCTTCGGCGGCCCGGTGAAGATTGTCGACTACAAGCCGTTCGATCAAACCACCACCAGCCTGCCGCAAGGCTTCCGAACCCGCGGGTTCCCTTCCGTCGCCGTGGATGGCGAAGGCATTTTGAGCGGACGCCCCGGCACCGCCTACGTGGCTTTCGCCACCATTCAACCGGGCGCCGTGGATGCACGCATCATGGTGGCGCGCGCGGTGCCGCGTCCAGCCGGCAGCAATTGGGAGTGCGTGTTTGAGGGCTGCAAAGTGTGGGACGCGCCGGTGATGGTGGCCCCCTCGTCGCCGCCCGGCCATCAGTTCATGCCCGCCATGACGTTCGCCAACGGCAAGCTGACGGTGGCCTGGTACGACATCAGCGAAACCAACCTCACTTATCAGTACAGCAAGGTGCCGCCTCAGCCCGGCACGGGCAATCTGCCCGCTTATAACGAAAAACCGGTGCCCCGGCTGCCGGAGTTGCTGTTCGGCTTGCCCATTCAGGATCCGCGCGGCATCCGGCGCTACCTGCTTGACGTGCGCATCGCCCAAACCCTGCCCGCCCAGGAAAAGTTCGCCGACCCGGTGCGTGTGTCGAGTTACGCATTCGGCGTCCGCGCCAAAGGCTCCACCAGCATCGAGCGTCTCGAAGTCAACCCGCCCAACTTCCCGATGTTCCAGCTCGGACAGGTTCCTTTCATCGGGGACTATATCGATCTCGGCGGTGCCACCTTTGTGATGGACAACGGGCAGTGGCGCTTCAATACGCGCCCCACCGATCCGCAGAACCTCTATGTCGCCTGGACCGACAACCGCAACGTAGTTCCGCCCGCTGACTTCAACTGGAAGAACTACACGCCCATCGCGCTCAGCGGTGTCCAATCGGCCAGCCTCTACGATCCCACCCAAAACCCCAACTACTGCTCGACGGCGGGGAACACGGGCATCCGCAATCAGGACATCTACTCCGCGCGAATCAGCGACGGCGTGCTCGCCAACGCCCGCAGCAACGCCAAGCCGCTCGACCAGAAACTGCAGCGCGCCTTCCCGGTGACCGTTTACAACAACGACACCGTGCCGCATTCCTACACGCTTCGCATCGTGCCGCCGGTCCCCGAACGCGGATCGGCCACATGGGTGCAATTCGACGCGAACGGTGCGTCGACAGCGTCCGGCGAAGTGCGGCAGATCACCCTTACGCTGCCGCCGCGCTCGTCGCAGTCGCGCTCGGTGTTTCTAAGCTCGGTCGTCCCATACGCCACCGCCCGGGTGGAGGTGATCGAAGCCGAAAGCAAGAAGGCGCCCGTGCTCGTCGACATCAATGCCGACGGCACTTTCCCCGCGCTCCCGGACACTTCGGGCCGCGTGAGCGAGCTGTTCACGCCCGATATCTCGAACCCCGATATTTCGAACCCTGATATCAGCAACCCCGATATCTCGAACCCCGACATCTCAAACCCGGACATCAGCAACCCGGACATTTCGAATCCCGACATCAGCAATCCGGACATCTCGAACCCCGACATTTCGAACCGCGCGTTTCGCAATCCTGACATTTCCAACCCCGACATCTCGAACCCGGATATTTCGAATCCCGCCCTCCGCAACCTGCTGCTCGCCAACCGGCGCATCGCCAATCCCGACATCTCGAACCCGGACATCAGCAACCCGGACATCTCGAATCCCGACATCAGCAATCCGGACATCTCGAACCCCGACATTTCGAATCCCGACATCAGCAATCCGGACATTTCGAACGCGTCCCTGAGCGACACCACATGGGCCGTGACCAATCGCGGCAACACGTCCGCGGCGTACCTGATCAAGTTCATTCAGAATCAGGCGCCGCCCGCCGGCGTCACGCTGCAGATGGTGGCCACCAAGCGCTACAACACGCCCATCGCCGACAAGTGCACGCTGAAGCTGTTTCCGCACTACGTAGTGGTAGCGCAGGGCGCCGTCGTCACCGCGAACGATTCCCTCAAGGACGTCAGCCTCCAGACTACGCTCAAGACGCCGACCATACCCGTCGCGCCCGGCGAGAGGATCCTGGTGACCGTGCGCTCGCTCGACCGCGTGGAGAAGGACCCCGCCGCGGCGCGCCTCCGCTACGACCCGTCAAAGGCCCTGACGCTGGTCCCCGTGCCCGACGCACGCAATTCCGACACCGGCCAGATCGCCATCCCGCTCACCATCGTGACGCCGCGCCTGAACCCGGTTGTCGCCGGACAGCCCTTCTCCCAAGTGATCACCGCCGACGGCGGCAAGTTGGGCCCGTACCGGTGGCTGCTCTCCCGGCCCCCCGCCGGAATCAGCATCGATTCCACCACCGGCACGCTCAGCGGACAGGTTGCCGCAGCCGGCGTTTATTACGTATGGGTCTTCGTCGGCGATAATCCGCGAGACCCCAACCCAACCGACACGCTGAACAGCACCGACCGTTGGGCCGCGCGCAGGCTGGTTCTCACCGTCAATCCCGCCGGCGGCGGCGGCAGCATCGCCGTAACCTCGCCCGCCCGCCTTCCGGATGGAACCGTGGGGGTCTCCTATAGCTACCCGCTCACCTCCACCAGCGCGGCGAGTCCGTCGTGGACTCTCGCTTCCGGCGCCCTTCCCCCCGGACTCGCATTGAGTTCCGCGGGTCTCATCTCGGGCACGCCGACCGTGGCGAACAACTACTCGTTTACCGTCACCGTGACAGACGCGGGCGGCAACACCGGCACCGCCAAAGTGTCCATCGTGGTGAACAATACCGGCGGCGGTGGTGGCGGCGGCAGCATTTCCGTAACCTCGCCCGCCTCGCTCCCGGCAGGAACCGTGGGCGCGTCGTATCTTTACCCGCTCACTTCGTCAAGCGCGGCGAGCCCCGTGTGGAGCCTCAGCTCCGGCACGCTTCCGCCCGGACTGTCGTTGAACGCGACGGGCCTGATTTCCGGCACGCCGACGCTCGATGGCACCTACGTCTTCAACGTTCGAGTAGCCGACGCAGGCGGCAACACCGGCACCGCAGCGCTCACAATTGTCGTGAACAAGAGCGGCGGCGGTGGAGGCGGAGGCGGCGGTATTTCGATCACCTCGCCCGCCACGCTCCCGGCGGCTACGGTGGGAACGGCTTACAGCTATACGCTCACTTCTTCGAGCGCGGCAAGCCCCGCGTGGAGCCTCAGTTCCGGCGCGCTTCCGCCCGGACTCTCGTTGAACGCGGCGGGCCTGATTGCCGGCACGCCGACCCTTGATGGCACCTACGTCTTCAACGTTCGAGTAGCCGACTCAGGCGGCAACACCGGCACCGCAGCGCTCACGATCGTCGTGAACAAGAGCGGCGGAGGTGGTGGCGGTGGCGGCGGTATTTCGGTCACCTCGCCCGCCTCGCTCCCGGCGGCGACCGTGGGAACGGCCTACAGCTATACGCTCACTTCTTCAAGCGCGGCGAGCCCCGCGTGGAGCCTCAGTTCCGGCACGCTTCCGCCCGGACTCTCGTTGAACGCGGCGGGCCTCATCTCCGGCACGCCGACCCTGGATGGCACCTACGTCTTCAACGTTCGAGTAGCCGATTCAGGCGGCAACACCGGCACGGCTGCACTCACGATCGTCGTGAACAAGAGCGGAGGCGGTGGTGGCGGTGGCGGCGGTATCTCGATCACCTCGCCGGCTACGCTTCCGTCGGCGACCGTGGGCACGGCGTACAGCTATACGCTCACTTCTTCAAGCGCGGCGAGCCCCGCGTGGAGCCTCAGTTCCGGCACGCTTCCGCCCGGACTGTCATTGAACGCGACGGGCCTGATTTCCGGCACGCCGACTCTCGATGGCACCTACGTCTTCAACGTTCGAGTAGCCGACGCAGGCGGCAACACCGGCACGGCAGCGCTCACGATCGTGGTGAACAAGAGCGGCGGAGGTGGCGGTGGCGGCGGTATTTCGATAACCTCGCCGGCTACGCTCCCGTCGGCGACCGTGGGCACGGCTTACAGCTATACGCTCACGTCGTCAAGCGCGGCGAGCCCCGCGTGGAGCCTCAGTTCCGGCACGCTTCCGCCCGGACTGTCGTTGAACGCAGCGGGCCTGATTTCCGGCACGCCGACGCTCGATGGCACCTACGTCTTCAACGTTCGAGTAGCCGATTCAGGCGGCAACACCGGCACCGCAGCGCTCACGATCGTAGTGAACAAGAGCGGCGGACCGGCTCAGCCACCGCCCTCTATCGCCGCCATCACCAACTGCGCGAGCTATCAGTTCGGCTCCATCGCGCCGGGCGAGATCATCTGCCTGTTCGGCTCGAACCTCGGCCCGGTGGGCGGACAAGTCCCCACCGGACCGCTCACCACCATCCCCACCACGCTCGGCAGCGTGCAACTGCTGATCAACGGAGTTGCGGCGCCGCTGCTCTATGCATCGGACACTCAGGTGAACGCGGTTGTTCCGTTTGAAATAGCCGGACAGGATACCGCCGCCATCGCCCTTAGTGTGAACGGCCAGACCGGTAACGCCGCCATCAGCATCTCGCCGGTCGCCCCGGGCATCTTCACGTCCTCCGCCAACGGCAAAGGACAGGGCGCGATCATCAATCAGGACGGCACGGTGAACCGCTCCGGCAACGGGGCCCCGGTGGGCAGCATTGTCGCGATCTACGCCACCGGCGCCGGCGTGACCACTCCCCCAACTCCCACCGGCGCGGTGGTGACGGGCGCGGGCGACCTGAATACGGTTCCGGTTCAGGTGACCATCGGTGGTCAGGCCGCGGTTGTAACCTACTCGGGCAACGCGCCGGGCATCGTCGCCGGCGGCGTTCAGGTGAACGTGCGCGTGCCGAACCTGCCGCCGGGCGACCAACCGGTGGTGCTGATTGTGAACGGAGTCGGCAGCCCGGCCGGTGTCACGATGTCGGTCCGGTAGCTAAGTGCCCGGCCGTTGAAACTATTGGGGGCGGCTTCGGCCGCCTCCTGAACGCAAATTTTTGAACGCTGCTACTCAAACCCGTTCCGCTCTCGTGCGCCAGGGCCAGCGGCTCGAAGTCTTCACCATCGGCTACAACTGCCTCGAATGTGTCGTGTCGATTGTGGCCGGGCTGATGGCGGGATCGGTATCGCTCGTCGGATTCGGCCTCGACAGCGCCATTGAAGTCGCGTCCGGGGCGGCATTGCTGTGGCGGCTTCACCACGACTTCCACGTCGGCCGCCGTGAAAGGGCCGAGCGGATCACGCTGCGAATCGTCGGCTTGAGCTTTCTGGCGCTGTCCGCCTACATCGCCGGCGAATCAATTACCACGCTGGTCCGGCGCGAAGCGCCCGAACAGAGCATGCCCGGCATCCTCATCGCCGCCGCTTCCGTCATCGCGATGCCGCTGCTCGCGCGCGCCAAGCGCCGGGTGGCGGCCGGAATTGAAAGCCGGGCCATGCACGCCGACTCCAAACAAACCGGCTTCTGCGGCTATCTGTCGGCGATTCTGCTCGCGGGTCTCGTTTCGAATGCCTGGTTAGGCTGGTGGTGGGCCGATCCCGTCGCGGCGCTGGTAATGGTTCCGATCATTATGAAAGAAGGCATCGACGCGCTGAACGGCAGACCATGTAGCTGCGCCAGCACAACCGGGACAGTGGGGACAGCCTGAGGTGGGGAACTCGATTGCCCCAGCCCGGGGTGTCCCAATCTGAAAATCGCACAAATTTCGCTGTTTTCGAAATGCGGCGACCCGCCCGCAGGCCGATCAGCGCCAGGATTGTTGCTCAAGACGTGGGTGATCGGCAGGCGTATTACCTCCTAATCGGCAATACCCCGGAGGAGTGATACTTGCCAGGCGGCCTACTACCCCTTCGAAACGCCAGCGGAATTATCAAAATTTAGCGGATCCGTGTTGACGAGTGTCCCCCGCGGCGAGATTTTCGAGTGGGACTGCTCAGGCTGTCCCCTTTTCCCTGAAGCGCTCGTCGATGGGCACTTGGTAACCGCTCGCCAGGCGGTTGGTTTCATTCGCCATGCCCACGACCGCCATCAGTTCTCCGAACATGGCGTCCGTCATTCCGGCCTTCCGCGCCGCGGCCGTGTGCGAGGCGATGCAATAAGGGCATTGATTGCTGGCGCTGATGGCGACGTAGAGGAGTTCTTTGGTAAGGACATCCAGCGCGCCGGGCGCCATGATCTGTTTGATGCTCTCCCAGGTTCGCTTCAGGGTGGCGGGATCGTTTGCCAGCGCTTTCCAGAAGTTATTGATCCAATCGATCTGTCGGGTGCGCATAATGTCGTCAAAGACGGCGCGTACCTCGGGCGACGCATCGTCGTATTCGATCAGCGTAGGCATGACGGGAGCGTACCACGGGCGTTTTTCATAAGCCAGTCCGGACCGGCGGGTGGCTCGGACTCGCGCTAGTCCCTAACTCACGTCCAACTCGCCATGCACTACTAAGGACTCGTTGTTCGGGGCGCTCCCGACGCACGCGCACACCGAATAGCTGAACTTCCCTCTGAGGCTGATGACGACTGCGGGGCAGGGATAGCAGGGACCAGAGGTAGAGTCCCAGACCCAATTACAGGGTCCTCCGTTCGGGAACGGGCACGACGTAAAGTCCAGGTGTACCTTATTGATCCCGGATGTGTAATCCGGGCACCAGGTCACGTAGTCGCCCACCTGAATCGGGTGGGTCGGCGTCAACGCCAAAGCGCCGTTCACGACTTTAATTTGTATCGAATAAATCGTCGCCATGACCTATGTCTTATACCACGGATTACCGCGATTACCGCGATTACCGGGACAGCCTGGATTACCGGGACAGCCTGAGCTGACGAACTCGATTTCCCCAGCCCGGTGTGTCCCAATCGGAAAATCGACGAAATTTCGCTATTTTCCGAATGCGAGGCCCAGTCCGGAGGCCGATCGGCGTCCAGGAGAGTGCTCGAGACGGCGTGCGATCGGCCGGTGTATTACCTGCTAACCGGCAATACCCCGGAGGAGTGGATACTCGCCCGGCGGCCTACTACCTGGTCGAAACGCCCGCGGAAATCACCAAAATCAGCGAATCCGCGTTGACGGGTGTCCCCCAGCCCGGATTTTCGAGTGGGACTGCTCAGGCTGTCCCTTTTTCGCTCTTTTTCTCTCTGGGATTCGGCTATAATCCGGTGACCATATGACACGAAGGATGTTCGTAGGCTGCCTCGCAGCCGCCGCTCCGGTTCGCCTCTCTTCGGCACCTTCCGTGTCGATTGACTCGGCGCTGCTTCGACGTCAGATCGAGACCCTGAGCAGGTTCGGCCGGCCAGTGGGCGGCACGTTCCAAAGCGGCGTGAGCCGGGTCGGTTATTCGGACGAGGACATCGCCGGGCGCAAGTACCTGATGGAGCTGATGCGAAATGCCGGAGCGGAGGTTCGCATCGATGCCGCGGGTAACATCTTCGCTTTCCGTCCTGGCCGGGATGCCTCTGCTTCCGGTGTTCTGTTCGGCTCGCACATCGATTCGGTGCCGAACGGAGGCAATTTCGATGGCGACTTGGGCTCGCTCTCCTCGGTCGAGGTTCTCCGTGTGCTGGGAAGCGCGGGCATCGAAACGCGGCGATCCCTCACGGCGGTCGTGTGGGCTTGCGAGGAAGCTTCTTTCGAAGGAATAGCCCTGAACGGCAGCCGCCTGGCGGCCGGGCTGGCTGCACCGGACGAATTGAAGAAAGTCGCCCGCGGAATGACGAAGGCGGAAGCGATTCGCCGCATCGGAGGCAACCCGGACCGGATCGATGCAGCTCGCATCGCAAGCGGACAATATCACGCATATGTCGAGCTGCACATCGAGCAAGGCGGGACTCTCGAGCGCGATCGCTTGCCGGCCGGAGTCGTCGACGGCATCGTATCCATCGATGATTACGGCGTAATCGTCAAGGGCGTGGCCAATCATGCCGGTACCACACCGATGCCCGATCGCCAGGACGCGCTCGTAGCCGCTTCAGCGCTGACGCTGGCGGTTCGCGAGGTCGTGAACTCCGAACCCGGCGCGCAGGTCGGAACTGTCGGGCAGTTGGATGTGACGCCCAACGCGGTGAACGTGATCCCCGGCGAGGTACACATGAGCATCGAGTTTCGGGATCTGTCGAGTGCGAAACTCGAGCGGCTCGGCGAGAAGATCCGGGCGCGTGCGGCCGCGATTGCCAGAGACACGCGAACGCAAATTCAGATTACGCCTACCGGACACATCGAACCGGCCCGTGCGGCTAGCGAAGTGCAGCGGGCCATCGAATCGTCGGCGGAACAACTTAGGCTCGAGACCAGGCATCTGCCGAGCGGTGCGGGACACGATGCGCAGTCGATGGCGCGCCTCATGCCGATGGGGATGATTTTCGTTCCCAGCGTCGGTGGTATCAGCCATTCACCCAAAGAGTTGACTTCCTGGCAGGACTGCGCGAATGGAGCAAATATCCTGCTGCAGACCGTTCTAAGACTCGCGTCCTAACCGATAACCGCGATAACCGGGACAGCCTGAAGTGGCGAACTCGATTTTCCCAGCCCGGGGTGTCCCAACCGGAAAATCGGCGAAATTTCGCTAATTTCCGATTGTGGCGCCGAGTTCGGAGGCGATCGCCACCAGGAGCGTGCCCAAAACGGCGGGCGATCGGCAGGCGTATTACCTGCAAATCGGCAATACCCCGGACGAGTGGATGCTCGCCCCGCGGCTACTGCCCCGGCCAAACGCCAGCGAAAACACCAAAATCACGCGAATTCCTGTTGACGGGTGTCCCCCCGCCCGGATTTTCGAGTGGGACTGCTCAGGCTGTCCCCTTTTTCCCTTTTTCCTCTCTCTTTTCCCCTCAGACTGTAACCGTTACTCCTCCCCCTTTTTTTTCATTTATGCTCAAAGTGATTGACAGTGGCCAAAATAGAGTGTATGCTTCCCCACATAAGTGAACTATGGCTCCCTAGCAACTCTCGTCGCGGCCTCCCTCGTTCTCGCTTACTTGTGGCGCAGGGAAAAGGCTCGGCTGATTGCTGCGACAGAGCGTTTTGACGCAGATCGCGCATCGCTCGTTCGACACTTTGACCATCTGACGCGTTACGCCAACGACGCCATCCTACTGTTCGACGAGAAACTGAAGGTAATTGACGCCAATGCCGTAGCGCTCCGTCTTTACGGCTACTCCCTCGAACGGTTTCGTGAACTTACCATGCTTGACCTTCGCCCCGTTTCGGGGCGCGTCAGCATCGAGGAGACAGTCCGGTGGGTGAACGAGGTCGGCACCTCCCGTTATGAGACCGTTCACGTCAACGCCGACGGAAAGACGTTTCCGGTTGAGGCTACTTTGCGAGTTCTGGAACTGGACGAAGGCAGGGCCTACCAGAACATCATCCGGGACATCACACAACGCAAAGTTCAGCAGGCTGCCACGGAGAGGCTGACCGTTGTCTACAGCCTGCTGACCAAGGTCAATCAGGCACTGGCGCGATACCGAGATGAAGATCAGCTGTTTCAGCGAGTCTGCCACCTGGCCGTCAACGTCGGTGGATATTCTGCTGCGGCCGTGTATTTATGCGACGGTCAAACGGCCAAGATTGTGGCAGAAGAAGGTATCGGAGCCAGCCTGGCTTCGAATTTGACCTTGGATCTAACATCACCCGCGACGCGAAAGACGGCCACCGCGTGCGCGATACGGGAGAACCGGCTACATTTCTCAAACGACTATACTCCCCCGCAGGGGCGTGGCCTTCGAGACTCCTCGGGCAATGTGATCGGTTACGGTTCAATTGCATCATGTCCGCTCAGGCGTGCGGGCACGGTGGTCGGCGCGATCTCATTCATCGCGGCAAGCACGGGATTCTACACGAAAGACGAGGCCACTCTTATTGAAGTTCTGGCGGGCGATATCTCGAACGCATTGGATCTGCTCGCCGCACAACGGGAGTTGTCAGCGGCCCAGAATCGGATGCGCCAGCAATTCACCGCAATCGAACAATGCCCCGTCAGCATCGTGGTCACAGATGCGACGGGCGTGATCGAATATGCGAACCCGAAATTCGTGGATGTCTCCGGCTACAGCCTGGAAGAGTTGATTGGCCAAAATTCGCGCGTGCTGAAGTCCGGAGAAATGAGCCCTGAGGAGTACCGGCAACTTTGGCAAACAATCACTGCAGGAAAGATCTGGCGCGGCGAGTTTCATAACCGACGAAAGAACGGCGACCTGTACTGGGAGTCCGCCATCATCGCGCCTGTTCGGGACGAGCAGGGTAAAATCACCCGGTTCGTCAGTGTTAAAGAGGACACCACCGAGTTGAAGGCCCAGCGCGAACTGGCGGCGCGAGCGTTCATCTAGATGTGTATAAGAGACAGGGACACCACCGAGTTGAAGGCCCAGCGCGAACTGGCGGCGCGAGCGTTGCGCGATCTCACTGCCGCGGAGCAGCATTTTCGGTCCTTGTTTGAAGACGCCCCCGTGCCCTATCACGAGGTAGACGCGAAAGGGATTGTGCTGCGTGTTAACCGCGCCGAGTGCGAGTTGCTTCAACTTAGCGCCGATCAGCTGATCGGAACGCCCGTTTGGCAGCTGCTGGAGCGTGATGAGCAGGCCGGGTACCGGGACCAAATATCTCGGAAGCTTTCGGGAACTCTGCCGTTGACACCTTACATGAGCGAGCTCCGCCGGGGCGACGGCTCTCGTATTGTCTGTGAGATTCACGACCGGATCATCCAGGACGGTTCCGGAAATGCCGTGGGTATGCGGAGCGCATTGTTCGACGTAACAGCACGCGTCAGCGCCGAGCAGGAACGCGCCAAGGCCCTGCAGCAAACTCAGGAGGCGAGCCTCGCAAAGCAACGTTTCCTCGCGATCGTAAGCCATGAATTGCGAACTCCGTTGAACGGTATTCTCGGAACGACTGCGTTGATGTTGTCGAGCACGCACGCAGAGCAAGACGTCGAAAACCTCCAACAGGTGCACAATTGCGCTCTCGACTTGTTTCGACTGGTGCAGCACATTCTCACGTTCACCGAATCCGAGGCCGCTCCCGTCGAACCGGGTCCATTCCGCCTGGCCGGCCTCATTGAAGAGCTTTCGGAGGAGGTTCAGGCGAGCGGGCGACGCAAGGGGCTCGCCACAGTCGTCCGAATCAGCCCGGATGTTCCAGAGGTGATCGTTCAGGATCGGAAGAAGCTCGAACTACTATTGCGTTCGCTGCTCGACAACGCCGTGAAGTTCACTCCGTCGGGAGAGGTCGGATTGTCGGTTGATGCTTCGGCGCCGGATCTCAGATTTCGGGTGTGGAACACCGGGACCAGCATCCCGGAAGAGAAGATGTCGCGGATATTCGATCCCTTTTTCCAGACCGATATGACGGATAGCCGGGAGCACGATGGCGTAGGCCTGGGGTTGGCGATTGTAGGGCGGCTTGCGAAGTCGATGGATGGCCGGATCTCGATCGAAGCTGATCGGGTCGCAAACAGAACCACGTTCCAATTCGTTCTCCCCGCATAGGACTACGAGACTACCGGGACGGACTAACCGGATTACCGGGACAGCCTGAGGTGGCGAACTCGATTTCCCCAGCCCGGGGTGTCCCAACCAAAAAATCGACGAAATTCCCCATTTTTCCGAATGCGGCGACCAGGCCGGAGGCCGATCAGCGCCGGGAGAGCGCTCAAGATGACGGGGATCAGTAGGGGTATTACCTGCTAACCGGCAATACCCTGGAGAAGCGGATACTCGCCCGGCGGCCTACTACCTCGTCGAAACGCCAGCGGAAATCACTAAAATCTAGCGGACCGATGTTGGCGGGTGTCCCGCCGCCTAGATTTTCGAGTGGGACAGTTCAGGCTGTCCCCCTTTCCCCCCTTTCCCCGTTATAGTGAGCGTATGCTGGCTTCCGTGCGAAGGCGCTTTCTTTGGCTCTTGCTTGCGTTGGGCGGACTCAGTCTCATCCCGGCTTACCTGCACGCCTATGCCCTGGCCGGCCCGTCCGACATACCGACCGTCTTGCTCGGTGACAAGGTTGTCGTCAACACCGCCGCTTACGAACTGAAGGCGCCATATTCGCACGTCCCGCTGTTTCGGACTGGCTTGCCAAAACGTGGCGACTTCGTCCTGTTGCGCCTCAAGAATCATCCGCGGCTGAAATCAGTGTTTTTTAAACGGATCATCGGACTGCCAGGAGAAGTCATCGAAATACGAGAGAACCGGGTTATCATCAACAGCCGTCCGCTCCCCGTTCGCGAGTTGAATCCGGCTGACTTCGCGTGGGTTCCTAAAGCGCATCCGATTGGAACTGTCGTCCAGGATGAGGACGGCCATTGGATTACATTCACTCCGGGGAAAAGTGAGCAGCGCAACCACCCGCCGGTCCGCCTCTCAGATCGGCAGTTCTTCGTACTTGGGGACAATCGCGACGACAGCGTAGATTCGCGCGAGTTTGGGCCGGTATCCGAAGAGCTTCTCCTCGGAAAGGTGATCGCCAGTTTCCCGACCGGGGAACGGATTAGATAGCTCGAGAACTTACTCCCACCCTATCGTGAACCCGTCCCGCCGCCGGGATTTTCGAGTGGGACCGCTTAGGCGATCCCCTTTCTTGCCGCCCTCAATAGAGCCTCGACCAGCGCGTCGATGTCGCCGCGCGTGTTGTACAGAGCCAGGGACGGGCGTACCGTGCTCTCCTGGCCGAACCGCCGCACCGCCGGTTGGGCGCAGTGATGGCCGGCCCGCACCGCGATTCCCTGCTCGTTCAGGTACGACCCCACGTCCTCGGTCCTGAACCCGTCCAGCACGAAGGACAGCACGCCGGCTTTGTCCTTGGCGGTACCGATGAGCCGCAACCCGGGCACGCGCTTCAACTCCTCGGTCGCGTAGCCCAGCAGATCATGCTCGTAGCTGGCGATATTCGCCATCCCGATCCGATCGAGATAGTCGAGCGCCGCGCCCAACCCCACCGCGTCGGCGATGTTGCCGGTCCCGGCTTCGAAACGTCCCGGCGGACCCTGGTAGGTCGTCTTCTCGAACGTCACATCGGAGATCATGTTGCCCCCGCCCTGCCAAGGGGGCGACTCCGCCAGCGCGTCGGGTTTGCCGTACAACACGCCGATGCCGGTCGGCCCGAACACCTTGTGTCCCGAGAAGACGTAAAAGTCGCAGTCGAGCGCCTGCACGTCGACGGGCATGTGCGACACAGCCTGCGCGCCGTCCACCAGCACACGCGCGCCATACCGGTGCGCCATCCGCACCATCTCGGCTGCGGGTGTCACCGTGCCCAGCGCATTGGACACCTGCGCCAGCGACACGAGGCGAGTCCGCGGCCCGAGCAGCTTTTGAAACTCGTCGAGGATCACCTGCCCGTCGCCGTCGATGGGCGCCACCCGTAGTCTTGCGCCCTTCTCCGCGGCCAGCAGTTGCCACGGCACGATGTTGGCGTGATGCTCCAGCCAGGTGATGACGATCTCGTCGCCCTCGTTGATGTGCCGGCGGCCCCAGGACTGGGCCACCAGATTGATCGCCTCGGTCGCGCCGCGAACGAAGACGATTTCCGAAGACGAGCTCGCATTCAGGAAGTCTGCCGTCTTCACGCGCGACGCTTCATAGGCGTCGGTCGAACGTGCCGCCAGCGCGTGCGCGGCGCGGTGGATGTTCGAGTTCTCGTGCTCGTAGTACTGAGTGATGCGATCGATCACGCTGCGCGGCTTCTGCGTCGTGGCGGCGTTGTCCAGCCAGATCAGCGGCCGTCCATTGATGACCTCCGAGAGTATGGGGAAGTCGGCCCGGATGCTCTCCGGATTGAAGAGCCGGGACGGCAGGCCGAGGTCAGCCAACACGTCGGGACGGAAATCGTAGGCGCCCGGCGTGGCAGCCGGCACGGCGTTCCTCGCAAACTCGAGAAAGTAGTACCCTGCTTCCGCCGCGGCTGCCGGTTGCGACGCCAGTGCCGGCAGAGAACCTTCCGGCAACGCGCGGAAAAACTCGTTGGCAAACTTCTCGATCACTCCGGCGCTCGACATTGCCTCCACAGCGGCGGGCATGAAGCCCGACGCCCAGTTCCCAAAGTCACCGGTACTCATGGTAGTGTCCGACTTCGACGTTTTCGAGAACCGCCACCGCATCCTCGGTCAGCACCGCGGCCGAGCAGTAGAGGGATACCAGGTAAGACGCGATCGAGTTGCGGTTGATGCCCATGTAGCGCACCGAAAGGCCGGGGGTCTGTTCGCCGGGCAGTCCGGGCTGAAACAATCCGATGACGCCTTGTTTTTTCTCGCCGACCCGCAACAGCAGGATGTTCGTCTTGCTTGATTCGGCGTCGACCGCCAGTTTGTCCGAAGGGATCAGCGGCAGTCCGCGCCAGGTCAGGAACGGCGAACCGAAGAGAGTCACAGTGGGAGGAGGCACGCCGCGGCGGGTGCATTCGCGGCCGAAGGCGGCGATGGCGCGCGGATGCGCGAGGAAAAATGCCGGTTCCTTCCAGACCCGCGAAATAAGCAAGTCGAGATCGTCCGGTGTCGGCGCCCCTTTCCGGGTTTGCACACGCTGAGCCGGAGACGCCTGTACCAAAAGACCGTAGTCGGCGTTGTTGATCAGCTCGTTCTCCTGGCGTTCCTTGACGCTCTCAACGGTGAGCCGGATCTGCTCTTTGATCTGGTCGTGCGGATGGCTGTACAGATCCGACACGCGGGTGTGAACATCGAGAACCGTCGAGATAGCGCTCAACGTGTACTCGCGCGGCTCGCGCTCGTAATCCACGAACGTTTCGGGTAACTCGCGTTCGTCTCGCGAGCCGCAGACAACGTCGACCGGCGCGTCCTTCACAACACGATTCACGCGGTAGACTCCAGCTTCGACCGGAACCCACTGCAGCAACTGCACCAGCCAGCGGGGCGTGACAGAGCCGATCTGGGGCGCGGTCTTGGTAATGTTGGCAAGCAGTCGCGCAGCCTGGTCGCCAAGCGCGCGGTGTTTTTCTGGGGGGACGGGCGTCTGCGCCCTGCTGTTCGGCATCGAATCGTCTCCTGGCCCGTCTATCTCGACGAGCGTATGTTTTCGGCTAGCAGCTTCTCAATCTTATCCTGGAACTCAGCGCGCAACCTGGTGTGCTCTTCGCCGGTGGCCTTGCTCGCGAACCCCGCGTGAACGCCGCGCACAAGGCCGTCGCGCCCGATGAAGAAGGTCGCCGGCCATGTGTTCAGGTTCACCGCTTGTGGAAGCTTTGATTTCAAGTCGCCTGGCTCGCCGCCAACGAGCACCGTGTATTCGATGCCGTAGGTCTTGATGAAAGCCCGCAGGCGAGCCGGATCTTTGAGCTGGTCGGCTTCCTCGAACGAGATCGCCACGATCTCCAGCCCCTGCGCGCGATACTTGCGGTACATCTCGGCGAGGAACGGCGCTTCATCGTGACAGTTCGGGCACCAGCTTCCGGTGATGTTCAGCAGCACGACCTTGTCCTCGAAGCGCGCCTCGTTCTCCGTCACCGTTTTGCCGTTCAGGTCCACTGCGCTGAACCGGAGCGGCTTGCTCGGGTCGGCGAGGCTGGTCCAGCGGGTTGGATCGGCCGGTTCCGGAAGCCCTTTGGCGCGCGCTTCGCTGCTCTTCGTCGCGGTGTAGGTGTTCTTGCCGTTCTGAACGATCGTGAGCGTCCCATCTGCGTTGAGCTGCACTTCAAGCAGGTTGGGGCGCGCTCCGGAAAAGTGGCTCAATATGAATTTGCCTTCGTTATAGCGGCCCGTCAGGGTGCCGGTGTCGCCGTCCACACGGAGGATCGCTGCCGAGACCTCAGGCCCCGACTGGCGCACAAAGAACTTCCAGGCGGACTCGCCCTTCGGACTCTTCACCGCGATGTCCCATTGGCCCGCGATGGAAGGAACGTGTTCCGGGATCGATGCACTTGGGCTATACGGCCGAGCCCGCAGCGCGTATGGCGGGCGACCGATTCGGCCGTAGCCTCCGATCAGGTCAGTGCCATCCCATTTCGCTTCCAGCCGGCTGGCGTAGTGCGCGAAATCGAGCGTCAAAGTCCCGTCCTTGAGCGCCCCGCTTGTGGACCAGACCCGCTCGTCCCCATTGAAGAATGCGCCGGCCACTACCCCGTTCTTTTGAGTGAGCTCGAAGCGGAAGGGCACCTCCACCTCGTTCACAACGACTTTCGCGTCCCACAGCGCCGGGAGTTTCGGCTGCGCGTACACCAGAGCCGCTCCCGCCCAGGAGACGCTGACAAGAAGATACTTGACGAGATTCATTGTTGGGCTACCTTTCTCAAATCGGTTTGAAGCTTGCGACGCAGTTGGCGGGCCAGCGTTTCGGTGTGCTCGGCCGCGCCGGCGGTACCGTTTGAGAACCGCCAGAAGTTCTCAACCTCATGCTTGCCCACATCGTTCTGAAACATTCCTTGGGATTTGTGTTCGGCGACCACCCACCGCACCACGATCTCGTAATCCAAGGCATTTTCGAAGCCGAATCTCTGCTGCCGGTCGAAGGTGAACTCCGGCATCGGGCGGGCGGGTTGAGTCGATGGGAAGCGATCCAGGCCCTTGAATGGCGCCGGCTCCTTTCGGGTTCCAGGCTCCGCGCCCAGCACCACCGGCCGGCGCGCAGCCTCAAGCCCGTTTGCCGCTTCGATCGCCAGCACGGTTGCAACCTGGTGGTGTCCGTGCGTTGACTCGCGCGGTAGCACGGTGAAGACGAAGCCGTAATTCTCCCGCCGCATCAGGTCCCGCAGGCGCTCCCGAATCGAGTCGATATGCCATCCCTGGTTCAGCGCCTCCCCGGCGGAGAGTGTGAACCGCAGGTCGCGCTCGCCGAAGAAATAATGGCTCCGAATCCCCAGAATCCTGCCCGCAGCCAAGGTCTCGCGCCGGCGAATCTCGGGAAGACGGCTCCGCTCGGTTGCTTCGTCCGTCAACCGGACGCCATAGATCTTCTCGGCGAGCGCAGAGTAACGATACCCGCCTTCACCATTGGTGATCACCACCTGGTCGACGATTCCGTTTAGCTCCTCCGCGATCCGGTACACTGTGGCGGCGAAATAATACTCGTCGTCGGGGTGTGCGACCACCAGCAGGACCTTCAAGGGCTGGCCATCCTCCGCGCGCCCCAGAGAAGGGGCTGCCGTCGCCAGCATGAGCGCTTCGCGACGTGTGAGCGAGATCATGCCGCCACCGCTCCTTGTCGCGCTTTGGAGACGATCTGCCGGGAGATCTGGTCCTGCAGGATGAGTTGCTCGGCCAACACGTAGGCAGTCCGTCCTCTTCTGGCCGCCTCCGCTTCCAGCCATTCCTCCGCCAGCTCGGCAGTTGTGCCCTGGATTCTGGCGACAATTCCGCCGGCGCGTGCCAGCGCTTTGCGAATCCGAAGCCGCTCTTGGAGTTCGTCAACCTCGGATTGGACACACTCGTTGTCATCGGCGAGTTCTAGCCTCTCCGCAAACAGGGCCAGCTGCTGACCCAACACCTCGAGGGTCATCATCCAGTCCTTCGGACTGCCGGCGGGAGTCCGTGTCTCCACTGTCAGTTGCCCGTATTGACGACCGCGAACTGCGATCGGTCTCGAGAACACGAAGCTCGCTTTCTGTTGTAACGGGCTTTCGATCAGGAGCGGTCCTGACGTGCATTTTGAGGAAATCCGGAGCCGGATCACCACTCCCGCTTCCCCTGTATGTTCGTGGAGGAGTGTGATGATCTTCGCCAAAACTTCTTTGGGTTCCCCACCGCTCGAGAGCAGGTTGGACGCGTGGTACAGAAACAGCTCGAACGAAGGCTTCTTGGTTGCCATCGGCTTTCTTCCTTATCTATCTACTTGAAACGGAGAGCTATTAGAGGGAAGTTGAGAGGAAGTCGCGACGACAGCGCGGTTGAGCGGAGGGGAGGACGCCGCGCAGCTCAGGGGCAATTAGAAGTATTGACGACTTCATAGATAGAGAATAGTATAATTGCCGCCGGGTTGTCAATGGGGATTGTCCGCATTTACGATCGACATTCCGTACATTGGACTAACCGGAATAACCGGGACAGCCTGAGGTGGCGAACTCAATTTCCCCAGCCCGGTGTGTCCCAACCGGAAAATCGGCGAAATCTCGCGATTTTCCGAATGCGGCGCCGAGTTCGGAGGCCGATCAGCGCCAGGAGAGCGCCCAAAACGGCGGGCGACTACCAGCTGGGGCAATACTTGAGGCGTTGATACTCGCCCGGCGGCCTACCGCCTCTTCGAAACGCCACCGGAACCACCAAATCTAGCAGATTCGTGTTTACGGGTGTCCCCTCGCCAGCATTTCCGAGTGGGACAGCTCAGGCTGTCCCCATTTTTATTCATTTTTATTGACGGGTTAATTTTTCCCGGGTAAAATTAGTCGTGGACAACAACTCATCATACGCCGTCTTCAATGGGACCAGACTCCTCGCAATCGGCCCTTTGGAGGAGGTGCTCCGCCTGATCAAGTCCCGCTCGAACCCACCGGCCGGTCAAACAGATGTTCTGATCTTTCATGAAGAGACCGGGAGACCAGTCGATTTCGACTTGCGCGGATCCATAGAGGAAGTCGTTGAACGGGCAGTCCCGAAACTTCCGAAAGCTGGTCCGGGACGGCCGCGACTTGGCGTGGTGTCACGTGAGGTATCTCTCTTGCCCCGACACTGGGAATGGCTGGAATCCCAGCAGAGTGGAGCCTCGGCGGCCATCCGAAGACTCATCGACGAGCGACGCAAACGCGAGCCCGTCGGGTCCGAGGTAACGCGCAAACGCATTGATGCCGTGGGCCGGGTCATGACCGTTATGGCCGGAAACTTGCCGGGTTTCGAGGAGGCGTATCGGGCCCTCTACGCCCGTGACGCTCACCGGCTCTGGCAGGAAATCGACCAATGGCCGCCCGACATTAAAGCCTACGTCCGGGAACGGACCAGCAGCCTGGTGGCGGAAACTCCGGCCGGGAATTAACTGAAGAAAGGGATTCGCAGTATGGAACCCCGGAGGAACAGTGCGTCAACCGCCACGCTTGCGGAGACGCGGCGCCGGTGACCCCAGCGCTTGTCTGGGTCATCGCGGCCGGCACCATCGCCGGCATCATCTTCCGTCCTCAAGGCTGGACTGAGGCGGTTTGGGCGTGTCTCGGCGCAGCCCTCCTCGTGGTCCTTGGGCAGGTGTCTCTGCCCGAGGCGGGCTCGGCCATCGGCAAGGGGACCGATGTGTACCTTTTCTTGACAGGGATGATGCTCCTCTCCGAACTGGCCAAGCGCGAAGGCGTCTTCGACTGGCTGGCCTCGCTTGCGGTACGCGCCGCGAAGCGATCGCGCGCCCGGCTGTTCGGTCTCATTTACCTGGTCGGTGTAGTGGTGACGGTGTTTCTTTCAAACGATGCAACCGCCGTCGTGCTTACGCCCGCGGTCTACGCCGCGGTGCAGAAAGCCCGAACCAAGGCCCTGCCATATCTGCTGATTTGCGCTTTCATCGCCAATGCCGCCAGTTTTGTGCTGCCGATCTCGAATCCGGCCAACCTTGTCGTATACGGAAAGGATCTGCCGCCGCTTGTTCCGTGGCTGGCGATGTTTCTCGTCCCGTCCATGCTCTCGATCGGAGCTACTTATCTTGCCCTCCGCTGGGTCGTAAGGGACGACCTGACGGGCGACATCGCCGAGCCGGACGGCGATACGCCACTCTCTGCTCGCGGCCGCCGCGCCGCGTGGGGCATTGTGGCGACCGGGCTGATCCTGATCGGCTCGTCGGCATTCGGAATGGACCTTGGGATCCCCACGCTTCTGGCGGCCGCGGCGGTGATTCTTACGGTCACCTGGAGTGACTTCGCGAGCGCGAGGGAGCTCATCTCCGGTGTCTCGTGGACCGTGCTGCCACTGGTCGCAGGCCTGTTTGTTTTGGTCGAAGCCATCAATCACGCCGGAGCGCTGCAAACTCTCCGTAGCGTTTCCGAGCGATGCGCGGCACTCCCCAGAATGCAGGGCACCTTCAGCGCCTCGGTGGGCATCGCACTGATCTCGAATCTGATGAATAATCTGCCCTCGGGCCTGCTTGCCGGAGGTGTCTTCGAGACCACACACCTGCCCTCGTATCTGCGCAACGCGACGCTCATCGGCGTCGACCTTGGTCCGAACCTCTCCGTCACCGGCTCGCTAGCCACAGTTCTCTGGCTGATTGCGATTCGGCGCGAAGGAGAACAGGTAAGCGCGTGGCAATTCCTGCGCGCAGGCATCGTCGTCACGCCACCCGCACTGTTGCTTGCCACGTTCGCCGCCGGGCTGCTCTCCCGCTGAATAACCGTGAATAACCGGGACAGCCTGAGGTGGCGAACTCGATTTCCCCAGCCCGGGGTGTCCCAACCGGAAAATCGGCGAAATTTCGCTATTTTCCGAATGCACCGCCGAGTTCGGAGGCCGATTAGTGCTAGGAGAGCGCTCAAGACGGCCGGCGAGAGCCAGGGGTATTCCCTTGCTAACCGGACAATACCCCGAGGAGCCCCGGCGAAACGCCAGCGGAAATCACCAAAATCTCGCGAATCCGTGTTGACCGGTGTCCCCACGCCAGCATTTTCGAGTGGGACAGCTCAGGCTGTCCCCATCTTTGCCCGTCCCCATCTTTGCCCATCTTTGCCATCTTTGCCCCAGCGGATTTCGCTGCAGCATTTGCTGAAGCGAAAAGGCGTGTGCGCGAAATGCAGGTGCGGTATGTGGAGGAGCGCGATCCGCTACGCCAGGCGCTACTTGAGATTTACATTGCGGTCGTCCTGAAGACGCCCAACAGACTTCAATACCCACTGAGCAGATCAATCTCAAGAATGATCAGAGGCCGAACGATTCAGCTTGACAAAGGCTGGTCGGGTTCGTTCGATCGTGATGATGCCAGCCTTTTCCAACAGCGCGGCAACCCAGGGCGCCGTTAATCTGTTGACGTGCTGTTTCAAAAAGCCATCGAGTGTACCGGTTACCACATCCTGGCTCTTTCCCGAGCCATTGATTCTGACGCGCCCGTACTGCGCTATGAATCCCGGTATGTCTTCCAAACATCGCCACTTGAAGAATGTAGGAGTCCTCTCCTTACCGAGCTCCAGGATGATCCCTTCGGATGATAGCTTGCCAACCCAAAAGGGTCGCCGATCGGCGGGTGTCGCAAGTTGGTCACCTTCGTGAACTACGCTTCGCGTGGCCTTCTCGACAGGACCCATCGGCCTATATCTTACACCCGCCGAATCTCCGGACCCGCTCGACCAGACTCACCTCCTGGAGGACCAGTTCGCGGGCAGCCGCTCCCTCTCCAGCCGATTGCGTTCTTCCATAACAATCGTCATGGCGTAGAACTCATCCGCCGGGATCTCGTCCAACGACAGCCGGGCCCCACCTTCAGCGCGCACATCATGTCGAGGGCGCGGCGGATCCCAGTCCACGCTCCGAGGCCTGCGCCGCCTCCAGCTTCTCCAACGGACGGCGGTCGCACCGCCCGCCATCGTCTGGAGCGTCGGGGCAGATGCCGGGATCGCACAGTTCCTCGCGGCGCAGCGCCCACTGCACGAGGAAGCGGAAGGACGGCTCCTCCGGCCACTCCCCGGCTAAGAACTTGCTTCGCGATCCTCGGCGACGGCGGCCTTCACCGCCACGGCCTGGTGGATCAGCGGCACCTCGCCGGCATAACCGGGCATAACCGGGAATAACCGGCATAACCGGGCATAACCGGGACAGCCTGAGGTGGCGAACTCGATTTCCCCAGCCCGGGGTGTCCCAACCGGAAAATCGGCGAAATTTCGTAATTTTCCGAGTGCGCCGCCGAGTTCGGAGGCCGATTAGCGCCAGGAGAGCGCCCGAGATGGCCGGCGAGAGCGGGGTATTCCCTTGCTAACCGGGCAATACCCCGAGGAGCCCCGGCGAAACGCCAGCGGAAATCACCGAAATCTCGCGAATCCGTGTTGACGGGTGTCCCCACGCCAGCATTTTCGAGGGGGACAGCTCAGGCTGTTTGAATGAATAAGTAGGAGTCCACCAGAGGCATAATGCTGAGACCAGAGAACTGGCTCAGAAGCAAACTTCAGAGGAGGACTCCTAATGGACAGTGTGTACTATCTGGGACTGGACGTGCACAAGAAGACGATCAGCTACTGCCTGAAATCAGCCGCGGGCAAGATCGTGTGCGAGGGCAGCGTGAAAGCTAAACGTGAGGATCTGACSGCATGGGTCAAGCAGTTGCCGACGCCGTGGAAGGGCGCTTTGGAGGCGACGCTGTTTACCGGGTGGATCTACGATTTCCTGAAACCCTACGGGCAGTCCTTGGAAGTCGCGCATCCGGCCATGCTGAAAGCCATCGCGGCCTCCAAAAAGAAGAACGACCAGGTTGACGCACGAAAGATCGCTGATCTCGTGCGGTGCGATCTAGTGCCGGTGTGTTACATGGCGCCAACTGAGCTGCGCGAACTACGACGGCTACTGCGCTACCGCAATTTGATGGTGCGGGAGGCGGTCCGGATGAAGAACAAAACGGCCGGGCTGTTACTGGAGGTCGGCGCGGAGTACAGCAAGGAAAAGCTGGATACCAGGACGTACTTTGAGGATTTACTGGAAAGCGTGGCGCATGTGCCGGAATCAGTGAAGCAACTGCTGCGGATGAGCCGGGCAGCGCGAGATCTCTTCGAGCACGCCCAGAGCTGTCTCTTATACACATCTAGATGTGTATAAGAGACAGACTGGAAAGCGTGGCGCATGTGCCGGAATCAGTGAAGCAACTGCTGCGGATGAGCCGGGCAGCGCGAGATCTCTTCGAGCACGCCCAGAGAGGGCTGATTCTGGGATTGCTGAGGAATGACATTCTCAGAGAGCGCGTCACCAGGTTGCGAAGTATTTGTGGCGTGGGGGAGATTCTGGCGTTGACATGGGCTTTGGAGGTCGGCGAACCACAGCGTTTTCGCACGGTGGGAAATGCGCAAAGCTATTGCGGGCTGACGAGTGCGCAGATCAGCTCGGCTGGCAAAGAGCACAGGGCACCCATTTCCAAGATGAGAAATCAGCATCTGCAGTCCACATTGATTGAGGCCGCCAAAGTGGCTCCGATGTGGAATCCCCAGCTGAAGGCAGTGTATGAACGCGAACGGCTGCGCGGCAACGCCAACCGCGCCACTCTGGCGGTGGCGCGCAAACTGGTGGCTTATCTGTTGGCGGTAGATCGCTCAGGCCGTGCGTTTTCGCCCGTCGCTCCTGAACCTGGCCTTCAGAGCCAGGAACAGTTGCTGACCCTGGTCTGATTGACGTTGGAAAGGAATTAAAGGACGACTACGACGATTGCCAGAACCGGCCGTTCCTCCCTATTCAGAGGGACTGCGCRATGGGCTCAACACCCGGATACGCCAYACAGGCTGTTTGAGGCCGGCCGGTCRCCYAAATTCAATCTTCCTCGACGATTGTTCCGATCYGATGAGGCAAATGGATGTCTGGTTACGCTGGCACGCCACTGATGGCGCGCGTTGACTCAATCCAATCTGGCGCTTCAACGTGGTTGCCCACCGGGCTTCGGAAACGCTTCGCAGAGCGCGCTTAGGAAAAGTGTGTTTGCTCTTGACTTCTACTTATCATGGATGTCCCCCTTTTGAGGTTCGCGGCGGCGCGAAACACACCGCCGCGATTGGTCTGTTATTTCAGGTTGATGCTCGCCGTGGGAGTTTCGCCGTACTTGTTTCCGGCGATCCGGTTATTGCCGAACGACAGGATCTGGCCTCCGCCGGTCACCGAGAGCGCAGTCGTGTTGTTGTGGATGTTATTTTCGGCGAGGCGAACGACACCGCCGCCCACATCGCCCGACGATCCGTGGACTGAAATCGCGAAAGTGGAATCGGTAACGGATGAGTTCGCGAGGTCCAACTCGGCGCCGGCAACAGACAACGCCGTGGAGAGATTGGAGATGATGCTATTGGTGATTCGCGCCGCGCCGTAGGAGAGATTCAGCCCCACCGATGGATCCGCCGCTCCGCCTTCGAAGGCGCAATGGTCGATCGTGGTTCTCACCGGCGTGAGCACAAGGGTGGGGGCTGGAGGACCGTAAGACGGTACGACGTTTACTGCTGCCGCTGAGTTCACGATCGATACGTTGTGCATGTACAGGTGGCGAATTCCCGGAGCGGTGCTCACCAGGCTCGAGTATTGCGGGTAAACGATCACTCCGCCCCCTTGCCTAATGGTGACATTTTCCACTCGCAGTTCAGGACCGCTGTACCAGCCGATCGCAAGGGCCGAATACGGGTTTTGAAAGGACATATTCCGGATCGTGACCGCTCCGGTTGTGTTCTGAATGGCCATACCGTCAGTGTCACTGTAGATCACCGCCAGGTTGCCTCCGTCGATGGTGATGGGGCGGGTGATTCGCAAGGAGAGGTAATAGCCTGCGTCGAGCACATCCACCTCGCCCCAATCCACCGTATTTTCGTGGGCGCGCTGCAACGTGCGGCAGGGATGGGCAAGAGTGCAGTCGTTGTGGTCGTTGCCGTTGCTCGAAACAAAGGAGCGTGCGTTTTCCGCCCGGGCAGGCTGGGTGAACGTCAGGACCAGCAGCGCAAAGCACGCGGCGGCCTGAGTAATTGTCGCGAGGCGACCCTGACTTGGGAGGCTGCGATGAGAGATCCGTTGAGTTTGTTCGTTCGTTTGTTTCATGGTTTCCTCGTGTGTTGGTATGGTCTTTATCGTGATCTTGAATCGGGCCGGGATAACAGTACGCGGCCATCGACGATCGAGTGTAGCCTTGACAAGGCGATGGAGTCGCCACGCGAATTCGTAGCATTTATGGGGGCTCCGCGGCCCTGAAAGCGTCAAACCGGCGCGATTGCGCAGGGGACGAATCGCCGCCCTACAACTATGCGTAGTCACCTGTTGTGAGCCACTCAAACAGTTGCTTGGCGCCGGGAAACTTATGTCAAGATAATCGGGATGCGCCGCGTTCTGACATTCGGAGTCATGTTGCTGGCGGGCGCGCCCACGTTCGCCGAACCACTCGCTCTGAAGCAGTTCACCAGCGCCGACGGTCTAGGGCACAATCGAATCTACCGGATTGTCACGGATCGGCGCGGCTTTTTGTGGTTCTGCACCTTTAATGGACTGACGCGTTTCGACGGGCAACGCTTCACCAACTTCGGATCCGAAGACGGAGCCCCGTTTGTCTCGGTGATTGACATCATTGAACGGCCGGGCGGGGACTTCTGGATCGGCACCAACGGGCAAGGCGTGGTCCTCATGCACGAAAGCAACGCCTTGGAGCCGGTGCGTTCCGCGACCGGGCACATCGCCTTTCGCGCTTATCCGATTCCCGGCCCTGCCGCTGCAAACCGCGCCAACAAGCTACTGTTCGACCGCGCCGGCGTTCTTTGGATCGGCACGGACGGCGGCCTGTTCCGCCTTGTGGAATCGAAGGGAGTCGTCCAGATCATTCCCGTGCCCTTGGGGCTTCCGGGGCATCCGGATTCCCAGGTAATCGGTTTGGCCGAAGGCGATGACGGCAGTCTCTGGGTAGGCACCCAACACGGCTTGGTTCGCGTCCTCCCTGGCGGAGGCCAGGTGTGCTATCCGCGCACGTCGGACAATGCTTACTACGAAGATCTTGGCGCGGTCCTGTTTGCCCAGGGAGTCGTTTGGTACGGGCAACAGCAGGGGTTATTCATGCTTAAGCCCCCGGCCCTCCGGCGGCCGCCAGGCGCCGGCGAGATCGAAATGGACCGCGCCCTCATTGTGGCCGAGCAAACGCCGTTGCCGGTAACGCAGTCCACGTCACTGCCGCGCGACCCCGGACATGCGGGATTATTGCGGTTTGCGGCAGGGCGGTCGGGTCACGCCTCTGTGGCGGCGATTCATCAGTCCCGGAACGGCGCGATCCTGGTGGCTACCCCGGCCGGCGCCTTCCAGTTTCGGAATGGAACCATGGCTCCATTCCTCAAAGAACTGCCGTTCCGGCACGTATACGAATTCGGCGAAGATCCGGCGGGAAACCTCTGGGTGGCCACGCAGGACTCCGGCGCAGCCCGGATCGCCCCGCAAGGCTACGCCAGCTACGGAGCGGCGGAGGGGATCTCCGACGTGCCGATCGCGGTGGCCGTCGATCGGGCGGGCGAAGTGATCGCGGCGGGCGGGGCAAACCTTTTCGTGCTCACCGGGGACCGGTTTCGCCGTATGGTGGCGCCGTTGCCACCCGGCGCCAGCATATTCATTCGCGGGTGCCTGCTTCAGGATCGTCTAGGCCGGTGGTGGTTCGGCACGAATAAAGGCGTGTACCGCTCGCCACCCGCGGTGCGCCTGGCGGATATCTCGAAACTCGGGCTCACCCACGTCGCTACGCGCGAACCGGGGCAGGTGGACAACGAGATCTACCGGTTTTTCGAGGACTCGAGCGGGAATATCTGGATGCCCGGCGCCCCGGTCGCGCTGACGGTGTGGGAGCGGTCGCGCGACCGGTTCCGGCATTACTCCCACGCCGACGGCTTGCCTAAAGAGGACAAACCCGACGTGATCACCGAAGACCGCCATGGCAGGATCATCCTCGGTTTTCGCGACGGCTCCGTCCTGCGCTATCGGGATGGCCGCTTCGAGACTCTGGCCAGGTTCGATGACGGCCGGGCTCAGCACATCGCCGGCATCGCCGTGGATGCGGACAATCGCATCTGGTGCTCGATCGGCCAACATGGATTGGTTCGCATCGAAGAGTCGGCTCCGGGGCGGTTTGAAACCAGAACCTACACGACCGCGCAAGGGCTCACCAGCAATCCCCTGGGCAGCGACGTTTTGGTCGACGAAAGGGGATTGGTATACGTTGGTTCCGCCCACGGCGTGGACCGGTTGAATCCCGCCACCGGAGTTGTGGACCACTTCGGCGAGGCGGACGGAATCCCGAACGAGTACGTGGTGAACCTGGCGCGTGGCGCGGATGGAGCGGTCTGGGTAGCCACCCACAATCACCTGGTCCGGATGGCGCCCCAGACGGGTGAGATATCGACGCCGGGTGAGCGGCCGGCGCAGGTTCTGATCGGCGGGTTACGAGTCTCGGGCGTCGAATACCAGGTGCCGGTAGTCGGCGCGAAGGACCTCGTGCTGCCCAATCTGAGCTACCTGAAGAACTCGCTGCAAATCGACTTTTTGTGGCTCTCCTTCGCGCCGGGACAATCCCGTCTTTTTCAATGGAAGCTCGACGGCACGGAGTCCGATTGGAGCGCACCGTCGCCGAACAGCACGGTGAACTACGCGAATCTCTCGCCCGGGGAATATCGGTTTCTGGTGCGACAGGCAGCCTTCGGAGGAACCGCCGCGCCCGCAGCGGCGCAGCTTTCCTTCCGCATTCTTCCGCCGTTCTGGAAGCGATCCTGGTTTCTGGGTTCGCTTGCGGTGCTGGCGCTGGCTGGATTCGTTGCGTTCGAGCGTTACCGGGCGGCCAAACTAAAACAGCTTCGCGCGGTGATGGAGTCGCTCAAGAGCGCCAACGCGGCGCTCGACGTCGAATCCGCCGTCAGCCGGATCCTTGCCAATTCGTCCGACGAAAGCGCATGCCCGCTCCTGCTCGAATCGCTATGCCGGAAGACGGGGCGGCGGCGAGGCGCCTTCTGGTTGCGCGACTCCGCCACGGGCTCGCTGCGTCTGGCGGCGGAATGGCCCGGGCCCACAACGGAGCCTGAGGCTCGGTGGATCGAGACCGATTTGGCACAGCTCTCGGTGCAACGCATGCAGATCGAACGGCGCGGCGACCGAACCGCGTTCCCGATTCTCTCCGGCTACAGCGCTCTCGGGGCCGTCGAGTTGGACGGACCGGTCCCGGCCGGCGAACTGGAATCGATCCTTGTCTCGAGCACCGGGATGATCGGGCAATGGCTCGACCTGCTGCGAGCCGAAAGCGCCCTGCGCGCCAGTGAGGCCCGGTTTCGCACTCTGGCCGAAACGGCTTCGGACGCGATCCTCACGGTGGATTGCGCGGGCGCCATCGTATTTGCCAACCCCTCGGTGAAGGCGGTGTTCGGCTTCGCTCCGGAGAACATCGCCGGCGAGCCGTTCACCATGCTGCTGCCGGCTCCACTGCGCGACCTCGCGTTCCATCAATTCAAAAGCTACCTCGAAACCGGCGATCGGCGAATGTCCTGGAAAGCCACCGAGCTGCCCGGATTGCACGCGGCTGGATACGAGATCATCCTGGACGTCTCCTTCGGCGAGTTTCAACTCGACAGCGACCGCTTCTTCACCGCGGCCGTCCGCGACATTACCGATCGCAAGCAAACCGAAGAGAGGCTCAACCGCGCCCGGGAGGAACGCATCGCCGAAATCGAGCGCGTCCGGCGCCGCATCGCCACCGATCTCCACGACGACATCGGCTCCAGCCTGACCCAGATTTCCGTGCTCAGCGAGGTGGCGCGCCAGGTAGCCGCTGTACCGGCCATCGCGCGGCCGCTCGAACTGATCGCCGCTTCTTCGCGCGAGCTGATCGATTCCATGAGCGATATCGTGTGGGCGATCAATCCCCAGCGCGACCGCCTGGCCGACCTGGTCCACCGCATGCGGCGGTTCGCTTCCGACACCCTGACCGCGCGGGATATCGATTTCACGCTGCAATTGCCGGAGGCCGAGGAAGACGTGAAAGTGGAAGGGAATCTCCGCCGCGAGGTATTTCTGATCTTCAAGGAAGCGCTGACCAACGCGCTGCGTCACTCCGGCTGTACCCGTGTAGACATCCACATGCGGCTGCACGACAAAGCCCTTCGCCTCGATCTGCGCGATAACGGCAAAGGCTTCGACCAGGCTCGGGAGAGCGAAGGCCATGGTCTCGCCAGTATGAGCAGCCGGGCCGCCGGGATCGGCGCCAGATTTGAGATCGCATCCCAGCCAGGGGAAGGCTCGTCGATCTCGCTGGAAGTGGTTCTGAGCCCTCTTTGAGTCGCCGCTGCCACCGAAACTACATGGTTTCGTAGTAGCGGCTCCGGCCTTCGCATACTACCCTGAAATCAGCCGTGGCGAACCCAAGCACCCGCACAGGAGCCGTAAGAGTGGCCCTAGTCGAAGACCGCCGGGAGATCCGCGAAGGGCTGGCGATGCTGATCAACGGAACGGAAGGCTTCACCTGCTCAGGCAGCTACCGGACCATGGAGGAGGCTATCGATTCGATCCCCCGCGATTTGCCCGACCTGGTGCTTAGCGATATCGGGCTGCCGGGAATGAACGGCATCGATGGCATCCGCATTCTGAAAGAGCGCTACCCGCATCTGATCATCCTCATGCTCACCGTGTACGACGATGACGAGCGGATCTTCGATGCACTCTGCGCCGGCGCTTGCGGCTACCTCCTCAAAAAGACGCCGCCGGCGCGATTGCTCGAAGCGCTCCGGGAGGCAGTCGCGGGCGGCGGCCCCATGTCTCCCGAGATCGCCGCCCGGGTGATTGCCTTGTTCCGCGAAGTCCGGCCCCCGGAACGCTCCGCCTACGAACTCACCCCGCACGAATTGCGGCTGCTGAAGCTGTTCGTCGAGGGCCACAACTACCGGACGGCGGCCGCGGAGCTTGGCGTCACCGTGCACACGATTTCCTTCCACCTCCGAAGCATCTACGGGAAGCTCCAGGTGCACTCGAAATCGGCGGCGGTTGCCGTCGCGATCAAGCAACGGCTGGTTTGATAAACCTGATAAACCGGGACAGCCTGAGGTGGCGAACTCGATTTCCCAGCCCGGGGTGTCCCAACCGGAAAATCGGCGAAATCTCGCGATTTTCTGAATACGGTGTCGAGTTCGGAGGCCGAGAGTGCTCGCGACGGCGGGCGATCGGCAGGAGTATTACCTTGCTGATGGCAATACCCTGGAGGAGTCGATACTCGCCCGGCGGCTACTACCCCGGCGAAACCCCACCGGAAATGACCAAAATCTTGCGGATCGACGTTGGCGGGTGTCCCCCCGCCGGGATTTTCGAGGGGGACTGTTCAGGCTGTCCCCCTTCGGGAACCTGCCGGGTTGGATTTTTCGTAATGTCGAAAGGAGGTTGGCGAGTTGCATCTGGAAACCATGATCGTCGTTCGTCGCCCGCCCGGCGATGTCACTGCCTACCTGGGCGATATTGACAATGTCCGCTACTGGGATCGCGGCGTTGGCAGCGTGCGAGCCCTAAACGACATTCAAGGCGTCGGTTTTGAGTTCGAAACTCTCGGACGCGGCCCAAATCCTGAGAGAGCGCGCATGGTCTATCGCGTGGTGGAAGCGACCCCCAACGGATCTTCCACGGCCCTGATCAGCCGAACCGGCAATGCCCGGTTCTTCCGGTCAGCGGTGTGGCGGTTCCGGGTGGATCCCGTGGACGACGGCTCGCAAATCGTCTGCACCGCCGAGTTCAAACTCCGCTGGCCGTACGTTCTCCTGGCGCCGCTCTTCCGGTCAATGACAAGTGCCGTCCATCGTGATCTCCTGCAACTCAAAGAAAGGTTGGAGGCGGGGGCTGTGGGGACAGCCTGAGGTGGCGAACTCGATTTCCCCAGCCCGGGGTGTCCCAACCGGAAAATCGGCGAAACTCCGCCATTTTCTGAATACGGTGTCGAGTTCGGAGGCCGCAAGGAGAGTGCTCGAGACGGCGGGCGATAGCCAGGGGTATTACCTGCTAAAAGGCAATACTTCAACGGATGGCCCTTAGGGGAATTGTCCGCTCCACAATCTCGGCAAAGGGTTCCTTCGTCTGAGCTCGCCTGTTGAACTTCTCCAGCAGACCATTGTCAAACTGCTGCTTGATGTACCGGTCTGCAAACCTATACAGAGCGATGTTGAATCGGTCCATTTTCTCCGGAAGATTGGTCTCGGTCACCCCAGTGAAGGCGCTCTTCAGAGGCTCATAGAAAGCCCGAATGGATTCGGCCTCCGGCAAGTGATAGAAGGCCGTCATCTCTTGCGTGTAGTAGTGGTCATAAACGTCGAAGTTGACAAGCTGTGAAGATTTAATCCCCTATCCAGCTCCGGAACACGCTTGTATTCCCAGTTCTTGACGCTCGCGGCAAAGTAAAACTTCTCGACCATATCATGGTATAGGGCCTGCCTCATATCATGCTGCTTGAGCTGATCCGTGATCCAAAACTCCGCAGGTTTCGCAGCCAACCCTGCGATGAGGCCTACAAGAGCGCCGAACACCACCTTGGTAGCGTCCTTCATGTGAACCTATAGTATCGGAACACGTGCCCCGGGTTTCAGGGGAATAGACTGGAATAGACTGAATAGACTGGGACAGCCTGAGGTGGCGAACTCGATTTCCCCAGCCCCGGGGGTCCCAACCGGAAAATCGACGAAATTTCGCTGAATTCCGAATGCGGTGTCGAGTTCGGAGGCCGATCAGCGCAGGAGAGTGCCCAAGACGGCGGGCGATTACCTGCTGACTGCCAATGTCCGGAGGGGTTGATACTCGCCCGGCGGCCTACCGCCTCGTCGAAACGCCACCGGAATCATCAAAATCTAGCAGATTCGTGTCGACGGGTGTCCCGCCACCGCGATTTTCGAGTGGGACAGCTCAGGCTTTCCCCTTTTTCGGCGGCGATTATGGCAAAAGAACATTATCGCAGTCAAACGTTTTATTTCGATTGTTATCAACAAGAAAGAAGCGGTGCACCTTTCGAACTCATGCGCGTGCGGATGGGAACAAGGTTGCCGCGTTTTGTTTTGGCCATGACGGTGCGTGATACGCTGAACCATGAGTCTCAGCCATGCCGAGATGAAGGCGGGACGGGCGCTCGAGCACCTAGAAGATCTGAAGCGGGAACTTCAAACTTACTACGACGCTGAGCCTTGCGCGATAACGCGTTACCAACGGCATGATGTTGGTCTCCGGATCCTGCGAATCGACTTCAAAGACGTCCCCGATCGCACTTACCTGCTTGTCGGCGACTTCGCTCATAACCTCCGCGCATCGCTGGACTGCGTTGTCTATTCCCTCGTCACGAAGACCACCGGCAAGGTCCCAGGCGCCTCGGTTCAATGGCCGGTTCAGGAACTCCAGAACGCCGGCGCGTTCAGTCGACAGACGAAAGGCCTGCCGGCCGGGGCGGTGGATATTATTGAGAAGCTACAGCCTTATTCCAACAGCAACCCCAAAGACCATCCGCTCTGGCAGCTCCACAAACTTGACATCATCGACAAGCATCATCGGATCGCTATAAACCAGAACGCCTTCAACGTTGCATGTCCTGCCTTCTCGCGACGTGCCGGGCACACGCTCAATACAGGCGACAACTACGTGGAGTTCAGTTTTCCGATATACGGGCCCGTCGTTGATATCCACTACAATCCGAATCCGGACATCGAATTCGGTGCCGCTGAGGACGCCGTATTTGTGAAGCCCGCCCGGCTGGAAGAAATCCACAAGTTCGTCGCGAGTGATGTGATTCCGCAGTTTCGGCAGTTCTTCTGAATTCTCTTTGCGCCGCCGAGCACACCACGATTGCCACGAAAAATCGCTATATGTATAGGGAGGGCCGATTCTTCGTAGCACGAAGCAGGTCGTCAACTACCCAGCACTGTGGCATCGTGGCATGTCGAGGCGAACGCGAGACTTTCACTGCCACGATCTGGCGTCCATCATGGCGAATCGTAGGCTGTGGAAAACTGGAGTTTGGACGCCAAATGGACTCCACGTGGACTCCGATTACAGACTTGGGTTGGGGTGGTTGGCTGTAAGTGTTTGAAATGTTTTGGTGGACCTGGTGAGATTCGAACTCACGACCTCTTCCATGCCATGGAAGCGCGCTCCCAACTGCGCCACAGGCCCACTTAATCGGCGGGAAGCGTCGAATCAGACGCTTATTCGAAGTTTAACACAAGCTCCTCCGGCTTCAAAAACAAGCTCCAACCGGGGTTCTCAAAACCCGCTCGGTTGGAGCTTCATTGTTACCTGGTTGTTATTGCTTCTGGCTTTTCCACCAGTCGTCCACTTCTTTTTGCGCCTTGTCGCGGGCGATGCCGTAGCGTTCCTGAATGCGGCCGACGAGCTGGTCGCGCTCACCCGAAGCCTGTTCGAGATCGTCGTCGGTCAACTGGCCCCACTTCTCGCGGACCGAGCCCTTGAGCTGCTTCCAACGCCCTTCCCACGTATCGTTGTTCATACTGCCCTCCGTCCCTGAATGATGTTGATCAACAGCACTGCCAGCGCAACTACCAGCAGAATGTGAATGAAGCCGTACATGGTGTACGACGTCACCATCCCCAGTAGCCACAGGACCAGCAGCACGACAAAAATGGTCCAAAGCATGAATCGGTTCTCCTTTGTGGCGATCTCTTACTTCTTGCGGTCAGCCTGGCTGCCCTGTTCGACCGGGGAATGCTTGCGCAGGAACGCCTGGAAGCGCGCCGCTGCCGGAGGCCAGGCGGTCTTCATGTTGACGATGTCGCGATTCTCTATCCGCCGGCCGTACAGGGCTTCGTTGTCGTCGAGGTCCTGGCGGAGCGTGGCGCCTTTGAGCGAAATGCCGGCAAACACGCCGCGCGCGCGCGACCACGCGAGAATCTCGGCGGCCATATGGGCGTCGGTCTGCGCGTCTACCGTGCGGCCGATGGGACCGGCGGCGGCGCTGGCTTCTCCGCCCAGCGTAAATTGGCTCGACAGCAGCTTATCCTCGCCGCTCTTGTTCATCACCAGCAGAACCAGGTCGGTCTCCGAACCGCCGATCTGGAATCCCACGGAGCCGCCTTCCAGGCGCACGTTACCGGGCGCCGACCACTGGCCATTGCCCAGCCGGCAACTGATGACACCCTTTCCGTACTCGCCGCCGACGATAAAGGCGCCCTTCTTCACGCCGGGGATGATGGCGATGCAATGGGCCTTGTCCAGCAACTGGTCCGGAATGCCTTTGTCGGGGGCGTCCATAATCTCGGTTACGACGGTGGCCGCCTGATCAATCCGCCGCGTTACGTCCTTTTGAGTCGCCGCAAACATCGGGTAGCTCACGGCCAATGCGGCCAGAGGCATGATGATCGTTTTCACGAGTGTCTCCTTTCAACTCCCTGGCGAGGTAAGCAATCGGCACGCCATCGGCTGGGCGTTGTCTTTTCAATTGCTTGTGGGAGCGAGGGCTGGTTTTCCGAAGGAAAGTTTTACTTGAGAAGCCGTGTAACAAGGCGACCGAATTACGCAATGCCGGCTGTAACGGCGACTTTTCCCGCGCGGCCGTGTTCAATCTTCGAATGCGTCGATTCGCCTGGCTACGTCCCGGCTTGACGTTTTAGCGCCCGCTCGGGCGAGTGCCGTCACGGAGAACGGGTCGACGTCAGCGTTGTGGCGGGAGTCCGTACTCCCGATTGGGTGTGTTTGGAGCGATCACGGAGGCGCTGCCGGACGACGCACTCCCGCCACACTGCCTTTACCGCGGGATGCGGCCTTGCTCGCCGAATGGGATGACGTGTCGACGGCGCCGCCGGCAGGGCCGGGCGTGGTGAGGACGCCGTTGTCGTTCACCCATATAGAGCACACCGCGAGCAGCAGCGAAGGCCGCTGGCAACATCTCTCCGGAGGCCACGAATGTGCGGCGCCGGAACACCTCGACCGGCTTCGTATCCAACTCGGCTTGGGTTGTCGCTGGTCTCCGACTAGCGTTGGTCTTGCTCGCGCTTGGCATGTGGCTGGGCACCCGGCTGCGATAATCCCACGGATATTGGGAGCCCGTGAATCATGCGGTTGGCTAGAGTAGAAAAGTGAACGGGACGGCTTGGAATCACAACATTCACTACCACGATCTCGTCCTGCGTTCGGTCCCTACGCAATGCCGGCGTGTCCTCGACGTTGGATGTGGTACCGGAGTCCTTGCTCGTAGGCTCGCGGGTCACTGCCCAGAGGTTGTTGCGATCGACTCAGATCATGGCGTCATTTCACGCGCTCGCGCTGCCAGTGCTCCCGATGCGCACGTTACCTTCGTTGAGGGTGACGTAATGACTCATCCTTTGAATGAGGGCAGCTTCGAGTTCGTTGTTGCAGTTGCGTCGCTGCATCATCTGCCTTTAGAGCCTGCCCTGATCCGTTTTCGGAGTCTATTGAAGTCGGGCGGCGTCCTCGCCATTGTGGGTCTTTACCGGTCCCACACGCTTGAGGATTATGCCTGGGCCGCCGCCGGCGTTCCAACGAGCTTCATATTGCGCTGCGTGCGCGGCCAAGCCGATGTAGCGGCCCCGGTGCAAAACCCGAAAGAAACTTTCACTGAAATCCGGCGAGCATCCGAAGATCTGCTGCCAGGATCTGTTTTGCGTAGGCATCTGTTATTTCGATACTCACTCACGTGGCGCAAGCCTTGATGCGCTTGCATCTCCTCACAACCCACCCACTGGCCCTTCAACTTCCGAGCGTCTGGCCGGCGATCCGGAGACCATGTCCTCATACCGTGCCAGCAAGACAGACGCCCGGCGCGCCGCATATTTCGCGCTCGTTTTGCGTTATTTGTTCGGGCTCAGTCCGAAGCACCACAGGGTCGACTTGGTTCGCACATAGATGCGCCCGCCGGCGATGGCGGGGGTCGCGTAGGCTTCGTCGTCGAGTTCGTTGACGGCGAGCACTTTCTGATCGGGTCCGGCTTCAAGGACGGTAACGGCGCCGTTCAGGCTGACAAAGAAGACTTTGCCGTCGGCGCCGACCGGCGAGGCGAAATAGCGGTCGACTGCGCCGCGAAGGCGGGCCTGCTTGTGGACGGCGCCGCCGGCGGGGTCGAGCGTGGTGAGGACGCCGCTGTCGTTCACCATGTAGAGCACGCCGCGATAGAGCAGCAGCGAAGGCAACTGCGGGATGGCGCGGCGATAACTCCAGGCGAGTCCGCGCTGGGTGATATCGCCGCGGGCGCCGTTGATGTTGAACGCGAGCAGCCCGTTCTCGGCGTTGAGCGAAGCGGCGTAGAGACGCCACTCGTCGGCGTCGAGAAAACCGTCGTGGTTGAGATCGAGGTAGGGGAAATAGTTTTTGGTGCGCTCGTCGGGCGATTCGTCCTTCGAGATTTTGCCGTCCTGGTTCTTGTCGTGGCGCGCGAGGATTTCTTCGAACGGCGGGAGTTTCACCTGGCGGCCGGGATCGTTCTCGGGCATGTTGTAGCCGTTGATGTAGACGCGGTCGCCGTCGACGACGGGCACGGATTTCATTTCCGAGGCGAGCCCGTTGGCGTTCCAGAGCACTTCGCCGGTTTTGGCCGAGTAGGATTCCATGCGGAAAGAGCCGGGCGCGATCACTTCGAAATCGCCGTTGGGGAGCGGGCGCACGGCGGGCGTGGAGTGTCCGGTGAGCGCCTCGCGGCGCTCGCGCCGCCACCGGACGGCGCCGTCTTTGCGGTCGACTGCAATGGCGAAGGAGCCGTGGCTCTGGTCGCAGATGAGGACAATGTTGTCGCCGGCGATTACCGGTGAACTGCCCATTCCGTAGGAGTTGTTGAACGGCCCGAGCGGGACACGCCATCGCTCGTTGCCGTCGAACCCGTAGGAAAGCAGCCCGTAGTCGCCGAAGAAGACGTAGATGTTGCGCCCGTCGCTCACCGGCGAAGGAGACGCGGGGCTGTTGCGGGAATCGAGGTGCTCTTGCCGCGCGCGGGGCGCTTCCCGCCGCCATTGGATTTTTCCGGTAGCGCGATCGAGCGAGAGGACGAGCAGTTTGTCGTTCTCCCAGGCGGTGAGAAAAATCCGTTCGCCGCTGAGGATGGGCGAGGAATGGCCGGGCGGCAGCGGCGTTTTCCAGAGCAGGTTCTTGCTGGGGGAAAACTCGGCCGGGAGCGGCTCATCGCCGGCCGTGCCGGTGCCGTTGGGCCCCCGAAACCGGTCCCAATCGGCGGCGCCGAGGGCGATTAAGGAAAGCAGAAGAGCCGGGAGAAGGCGCATTGCCTATTAGGGTAGCGCGGGTCCAGGGGAGTGGACCCCGGGGGCGCGGATCAACGGTAGAGAATTTCCGGTTGCCAGCCGGGCTGTTTCTGCTGGTGGAGCGCGAGAAATTCGCGGGCGATGAGATCCGGGCTGAAATGAGTGCCTTCCTGAACCGGGCCGCAGATGGTGACCGTTGCGGCGTGGATACCGGACGGGCGCAATTCCTCGAACAGGCTGAACGCGAGGCTGCGAAGTCCGGCTTTGCCGATCGCAAGCGATGCCGCCGGGGCGGAGGGCTGTAGCGCCAACCCTCCTCCGGTGAACAGAATTGTGCCGCTCCCGGCGGCTTTCATGGCCGGCAGCACGGCTTTGACAGCGGCAAGCGCACCCGCGACACTGACCGCAAAGTCGGCCATCAAGTCACCGACGGCGAGAGCCGACGGCACGCCCGGGTGGAAGGCGTAGGCGTTATAAACCAGCACCTCGGTTTCACCGGCGGCGCTGCGAATCTGTTCGAACGCGGCGCGCATGGAATGCTCGTCGCCTGCGTCGGCGGCGAACGGCAGCGCCTGGACACCTTCGTCCCTCAGTTTGGCGGCCACGCTGCTGAGCTTGTCGAGGGAGCGGGCGATGAGGCAGATGGTGAATCCTTCCGCGGCGAATGCGCGGGCGACCCCGAGGCTGACACCGGGACCGGCGCCGACGATGGTGCAAACGCGGCCTGCAGGCAGATGATCGTGTGAATCCATATGATCCAATCTGCCATGCTTTGGGCGGGCGCGTTCCGGGGGGGTTTTTGTCCAGGGGGCGGGAAATCCGGGGGCATCCATAGCATTCCCGGATTTGGGAAATCCGGGGGCATCCATAGCATTCCCGGATTTCGAACACGTAAGTTGTTGGATTTTCGGCTCGTCGACCATTGTCGACCTAACTGACATCGTCAGCTTGTTTTCACTCAAGTAACTGAACTAAAGCCATTTACGAGGCTCGTGTCAGACGCCAGCTTTAGGGGCGTTGTCTCGGGACGGAGGTAACTCGTTCGCCCCCCAGGGAACTTGCGGGTGAATCGATCACCGCTCTGATTTCAATGATTTATCCACGTCAGGCCCGGAAATCGGGGAACTCTATGGACGCCCCGAATTAATGCCGCGGCGAGAGCGGGCGAGGCCGATCGAGCGGTCCGCGCCGCCGTACCAGAACAGAAACTCCTGCCCCCGGCGGACCATGCCTTCGACGAACACGACGTTCGGCACCTGGCCGGTTCGCTCCCACTCGAGTTCGGGCTCGAAGATCGGCTGGTCCGAGCGCGCGATCAGCTTCGACGGATCGTGCGGGTCGAACAACGCCCAACCGGTGCGGTAGACGAGGCGATCGTCGGCGCCGTTGTAGATGAGCAGGATTCCGTCGCGGGTGAGCACGGGCGGGGGGCCGGGTTCGGTCACGCGCGAGTCGAAGTGGCCGGGGCGGCGGGGCAGCACGGGGTGCGGGAGAGGCTCGGTCCAGTGGATGAGGTCGTCGGACCAGGCGACGCCGGTCTGGTCGGGGTGGTCCCGGGCGTCGGCCATGAAATACATCCAGTAATGACCGCCGACTTTCCGGTCGAGGATGGCGCCGGACTTGGTCCAGTTCACATTCCAACGGCCTTTGTAGGCGGGGAGGATGACGCCGCGACGCTGCCAGCGAACCAGGTCGCGCGATTCGGCGAGGGCGAGTTGGGCGTCTTTGCCGTTGTACGCCGTGTAGGTCAGGATCCAGGAGTTGCGGATGCGCACGAGGCGGGGATCCTCCACTCCGCCGCCCTTCTCGTCGGGGCCATCGGGGGAGAGGACCGGATCGGCGCGGCCACTCCAATGGATGCCGTCGCGGCTCTCGGCATAGCCGATGCGGGAGATGCCCTTTGAATCCTGGGCGCGGTAGAGCATGACGAACTTGCCGCCGACGCGCACGACGGCCGGGTTGAAGGCGCCCTTCGACTCCCAACCGCTACCGCGAGGTTCGAGCACGGGTGTTTGCGACGCGCGTTGAAGCTTAAGCAGAGGCTGGGCGAGCACGAGTGCGGGGATCAGAACCAAGACGCTGCGGACCATAGCCTTGATGGTAACCGCTGCTCTGGACGGGTACAGCCTTGGGGGAACCGGGGGCATCCGTAGCGCTCCTATCTGGCGGCTGGAAATCCGGGGCATCCGGAAATCCGGGGCATCCATAGCATTCCCAGATTTCAAAACCTAAGTTGTTGGATTTGTTGGCGTCGCGCATAGTCAACCTATCTGGCGGCTGACAGCCTGTTTTCAACTTAAGTCACTGGACTGACGCTATTTCCGAGCCTCGTGTCAGACACCGGCACAACAGGCGCTGGGACGAAATTTGGGCGACTAGAAACATTTCTGTCACGAATTGTTCTTTTGCCTTAGCATCAGTATTTTAAGGCAGTTGTCCTCGGCGCGGAGGCGACACGTTCGCCCTGCAGGGAAATTGCGGGTGGATCGTTCACCGCCCTGATTTCAATGATTTATCCCCCGGAAATCTGGGAACGCTATGGACGCCCCGAATTACGCCCCCCGAATTACGCCCCGAATTACGCCCCTGGGGGTGGATCGATCAGCGCTCTGATTTCAATGGTTTATCCACGTCAGGCCCCGGAAATCGGGGAACGCTATGGACGCCCCGAATTACCCCCTACCGAATTACCCCGAATTACCCCAGATCGCGGCATGAGTCCCACGGCACTCACGAATCCTGCTTACCAATGAAAAAAGCCGCCCGTTGCCGGGCGGCTTTTTCGTTTTGCTTTGACTGCTTCTTAGTAGTCCATGTCGGGACCGTGGCCGCCGGGGCCGCCGGCCGGAGCGGCTTTCTTCTCCGGAATTTCCGCGATCATGGCTTCCGTCGTCAGCATCAGCGCCGCAATCGAGCTCGCGTTCTGCAGAGCCGAGCGCGTCACCTTGGCCGGGTCGATGACACCCGACTTGACCAGGTCTTCGTACTGCGCGGTGGCCGCGTTGAAGCCGAAGTTGGCGTCGCCGTTGTTGCGGATCTTCTCGATCACGATGGCGCCTTCGAATCCGGCGTTGCCCGAAATCTGGCGAACCGGTTCTTCGCAAGCGCGGCGGATGATGTCGATGCCGATCTGCTCGTCGCCCGAGGCCTTGAGCTCGTCGAGGGCCTTGGCCGCGCGCAACAGAGCCACGCCGCCGCCGGCCACGATGCCTTCCTCAACCGCGGCGCGAGTGGCGTGCAGAGCATCCTCCACGCGAGCCTTCTTTTCCTTCATTTCGGTCTCGGTGGCCGCGCCGACCTTGATTACCGCGACGCCGCCGGCGAGCTTCGCCAACCGCTCCTGCAGCTTTTCGCGATCGTAGTCCGAGGTGGTCTCCTCGATCTGCGCGCGGAGCTGCTTGATGCGGCCCTGGATGTCCTTGTCCTTGCCGTTGCCTTCGACGATGGTCGTGTTGTCCTTGTCGACAACCACGCGCTTGGCGCGGCCGAGGTCCTCGAGGCGGACGCCTTCGAGCTTAATGCCGGTCTCTTCGAAGATGGCCTTGCCGCCGGTGAGGATGCCGATGTCCTCGAGCATCGCCTTGCGGCGGTCGCCGAAGCCGGGAGCCTTCACGGCGCAGGCGTTGAGGGTGCCGCGCAGCTTGTTGACGACCAGAGTGGCCAGCGCTTCGCCTTCCACTTCCTCGGCGATGACGAGCAGCGGCTTGCCGGAGCGGGCAATCTGCTCGAGCACGGGCAGCAGGTCCTTCATGTTGGAGATCTTCTTCTCGTGGATCAGGATGTAGGGATCCTCGAGGACGCACTCCATGCGGTCCGGATCGCTGATGAAGTAGGGGGACAGGTAGCCGCGGTCAAACTGCATACCTTCGACGGTCTGCAGTTCGGTGTTCATGGTCTTGGACTCTTCGACCGTGATGACGCCGTCCTTGCCCACCTTCTGCATCGCTTCGGCGATGGTGTTGCCGATGGTGGTGTCGCCGTTGGCGGAAATGGTGCCGACCTGGGCGATCATGTCGCCGCTGACGGGCTTGGAGACCTTGGACACTTCACCGACCACGAGCTCGACCGCGCGCTCGATGCCGCGCTTCAGGGCCATCGGGTTGGCGCCGGCGGCCACGCTCTTCACGCCTTCGCGGAAGATGGCCTGGGCCAGGATGGTGGCGGTGGTGGTGCCGTCGCCGGCGATGTCGGAGGTCTTCGACGCGACCTCGCGGACCATCTGGGCGCCCATGTTCTCGAGCGGATCCTTCAGTTCGACTTCCTTGGCCACCGTCACGCCGTCCTTGGTGATGGTGGGTCCGCCGAACTTCTTCTCGAGGACAACGTTGCGGCCCTTGGGACCGAGCGTCACCTTCACGGCATCGGCCAACTGGTTCACGCCGCGCAGGATCGCCTGGCGGCTATTCTCGCTGTAAACAATCTGTTTTGCTGCCATGTTGCTTTCTCCTTACGCTACCTTCGCCGGCTTGGCGGCGTTTTCCAGAATTCCGAGGACTTCGTCCTCACGCATGATCAACAGCTCTTGCCCGTCGATCTTGATGTCATTGCCCGAGTACTTGCCGAACAGAATGCGGTCACCGACCTTCACATCCAGCGGAATCACCTTGCCATCCTCGAGGCGCTTGCCCTTGCCAACGGCAACGACTTCGCCTTCCTGGGGCTTCTCTTTCGCGGTGTCCGGAATGAACAGGCCGCCGACCTTCTGCTCCTGTTCCTCAATCCGTTTCACCACGATGCGATCGTAAAGCGGACGAATGTTCATTTGGTTGTTGAACCTCCAACAGAAGTAGGGTTAGCTTGAACTTGAGGTCCGGTGCCGGACCCACCGATAGTTTTAGCACACTCGGCCGAGGAGTGACAAGAGGTTCTTGCAAGTCACTGAAAACAGTAATCTTGCAATTTGTTAATAAAGCTTTACAATTTCACTTGCGAAATAAAGCCTTTGGAATCATGGCGTGAACGCCCTTGGTTCCGTCGACGAGCTGGGTGATCTCGAAATCCACCGCCACGCTGGACAACATATAGGCTTCGTCGCGGGTAAGGCCCTTCTCCGAGGCCAGAAAATCGATGCACTCGCGCACGGCCATACGGGTTGCGGCGGTGAGGTCCTCGTCAAGCCCCATGGCGATGTAGTGGGTGGGCGTTTCGGCGCGGGGAGCCTTGAGGGTTTTGCCCTTGTGAACGAAGAATTGGAATCGCCCGGTGAGCGAGGTTTCGAGCGCGGTGATGGTGACTTCGCCGTTGCCCTGTCCGGCGTGACCATCGCCGACCTCGAACAGCGCGCCGGCGACGTGCACCGGGATATAGAGCCTCGTTCCGGCCACCAGATGCTTGTTGTCGAGGTTGCCGGCGTGAATGCCCGGGGGCGCGCTGCTGATCCGGCCGGATTTTTCGGGCGGCGCCACGCCCATGCTGCCGAAGAATGGAGCCAGGGGAATCTCGATGTTCTCCGAGAAGCGAGCCACGTTGCGCTTGAGGTCGAGCGGGATGATTTTGGTCCTGGAGTAGGCGAAGTCGTCGGGCAGGAAGCCTGCGCCGGGGCGGAATGCGTTGTAGGCATAGCCGATGGCGGGCTTGATGGCGAGGATGCGGACCTCGAGCGTATCGCCGGGTGCGGCGCCCTCGATGTAGATGGGTCCGTTGAGGATGTGGCCGCCCGGACCTTTGTCCTTCACGGTGTTCACAATGGCCTTCAATTCGGGTTGAATATCGGCCTCGGCCACGCCGGCGGCGCGCAGGCGTTCGGGGGTGGAGGTGATCATCGTGGTGGTTTCGACGATGTCGCCGTTCTGAATGCGCAGAGCGGGTTTGGACTGCGACCAGTAGTGACCAATGACGACGTTCTCGGGCGTAGGGGCGAGCTTGTGCTCGGCGGCGAACACCGCGGGAATCAGAAACAGGACTAGCGAGCGCATGATTCTGATAGGGTAGCGCGACGGCGTGCTAACGTTCTAAGAAGTTCGTCGAAAGATGGGGATAGCGCAGGCAATCGGCAGACGTTCAACCCGTTTTTCCACGATCCCGGGAGGCTCATGACTCAACCGCCGGATCTGCGCTCGGCTGCTCCGCTCGAATGGTCTGTCGGATCGGGCGTTGAGGTGTGGGAGTTGTTCAACGCTTCAGCGCAAGGCGACCTCGAGAAAGTCGAGGCGCTGGTGGGCGCGAACCCGGCGCTGGTGCGGTCGCAGTTTGAATACCTGACGGCGCTGTACTTCGCCGTGCGCGAGAACCGGGTAGAGGTGGCGCGTTTCCTCATCGCGCGGGGCGCCGACCCGTTCGGACAGCCGTGGAACGACTCGTTTGTCCAGATGGCCGAAGATCGCGGCTACGTCGAGATGCGGGCCGTGATCGAGTCGGCGATTGCGGTGAAATACGGCTCGACGCCGCGGGGAAACGAGATCGCGGCAGCCATTCGGGCGCGGGACGCGGCGGCGGTGCGCGCGCTGCTCGATGCGGCGCCCGATGCGGTTCGTGCCGCCGACCGGCGCGGCTCGCAGCCGATCCACTGGGCGGTGATGACGAGGCAGATCGGGCTGATCGACGAACTGCTTGGCCGCGGCGCCGACATCAATGCGCAAAGGCCGGACGGCGCGCGGCCCATACAACTGACCAACGGAGATTACTCCTACCGGGGCTGGCGCGATGTTCCCGACGAAGTAGAGACGACGGCCGACGAAGTGTTCGATCATCTCGTCGCGCGCGGCGCCGATGTCGACATCTGGACGGCGGCCCATCGCGGCAGGCTCGAGCGCGTGCGCGAACTGCTCGATCGCGACCCGTCGCTTGTGAACCGGAACTCCGATTACGGCTCCTACTATGCCGGTTGCGGCTCGGCGCTCAAGAACGCGGCGGCGGGCGGACACCTTGAGATCGTGCGCCTGCTGCTCGACCGCGGGGCCGATCCGAATCTGCCCGAGGAACACATCTCGCCGCGCGGCCACGCGCTCTACTCGGCGGTTTACCACGAGCACTATGAGATTGCGCAACTGCTGCTCGAGCGGGGCGCGCATCCGAACGCGGAAGTGGAGAGTTCGGCCGACGCGCTTTCGATCGCGATCCGGAACGGGGACCAGCGGTTTGTGGACCTGCTTTGCTCCTACGGGGCGGCTTCGCGATTGCACCTGCTGGCCTACTACGGCGACGTGAAGACCGGGGCAGCGGCGCTGGCGGCCAATCCGGCGCTGGCCGAGCATCCGGAAGCGCTCAGCAACGCGGCGGAACAGGGGCACGAAGCGTTTGTCCGGCTGTTGCTGCGCTACCGGCCGCGGCTGGCCGCGCAGGTGGGAATCGCGGCCAAGACCCCCGAATTGACGGCGCTGCTGTTCGAGCACGGGATGGACGCGAATTACCGGTCGTGGCTCGGCATCACGCCGCTGCACGAGTTCGCGCGCAAAGGCGAGATCGGGAACGCGGCGCTGTTTGTCGAGCGGGGCGCGGACCTCGAGGCTCGGGACGAACATCTAAGCTCGACGCCGCTCGGTTGGGCGGCGAAGTACGGAAAAGCCGATATGGCGGCGTGGCTGCTCGATCATGGAGCGAGCGTGAATCCGGCCGGGGTTCCCCGGTGGGCCACTCCGCTCGCATGGGCGGTGAAGCGCGGCCATACGGCCATCGCGCAGGAGCTCAAAAAGCGCGGCGCCGTCGGTTAGCGCGCTACCACTGCCCGGCCACCTTGAAGGCATCCGCTTCGTCTACCGGCGCCTGGTGCGACTGCCGCCACGCCTGGAACATCAACACGCCCCAGAGCGGGTACATCCAGCTTTGCTTGCGGGAGACGTGCTCGGCCCACTTGCGGCGGATGGCCGGCGCATTCAAACCGGCGGCCTCGAGGTTGCGGGCGGAGAGCAGTTCCTCAGCCCACGGACGGAGACGGCCGCGAAGCCAATCGTCGAGTGGGACGGCGAAACCGGCTTTCGGACGGTCGATGATCTCGCGGGGGACAAAGCGGTCGAGGAGGCGGCGGAGGATCCACTTGCCGCGGCCCGCGCGGACTTTCATCTCCATCGGCAGGCGGGCGGCGAACTCGAACACTTCGTGGTCGAGAAAGGGCGCGCGGGTTTCGAGGGCGACGCTCATGGAGGCGCGGTCCACTTTGACGAGGATGTCGTCGGGCAGGTAGCTGACGGTGTCGAGCAGCATCAGGCGGGTGGTGGGGTCAGCGGGCGCGGAGCCCGTAGCGGCGGTGATCACGGAGCCGATGTCGTGGGTTCCCGGAACAACCAGAGCGGGGTCGGGCCAGATGGAAACGAGGGCGCGGTAGATCAGGTTGGGATCGCCGGCGCGGAAGATGGCGCGGAGTTTTTCGAGGCTTTCGACCGGGTTGCGTTGCCGGAAAGCGCGCGGCGTGACGGGATGGACGGCGCGCCAGGCGGCATCCCACGCGGGCCGGGGAATGGCCGCGAGGACGCCGGAAACGGCCTGCCGGGCGGGCTTCGGTATGCGGATGAGCGCGCGCCACAGATGGTCGTGCCACGAATAGCGTGTGTAGCCGCCGAACAATTCGTCGCCGCCGTCGCCGCTGAGCGCCACGGTGACATGCCGGCGGGCGAGGCTCGCAATCAGCAGCGTGGGAATCTGCGAAGCGTCGGCGAAGGGTTCGTCGTAGATGGAGGCGAGGCCGGGTATGACGCCGAGCGCTTCGGTGGGCGTCACCGGCAGTTCGGTATGGTCGGTGCCGAGATGCCGGGCTACGGCGAGCGCGTGATTGGCCTCGTTGTAGCCCGGATCCTCAAAGGCGATGGTGAACGTGCGGACCGGTTGGGAGGAGGCGCGCTGCATGAGCGCGACGATGAGCGAAGAATCGACGCCCCCCGACAGGAACGCGCCGAGAGGGACGTCGGACACCATGCGCGAGCGGACGGTGGAAGCGAGGCGGTGTTCGAGCGCGTCAACGGTGTCCTCTTCGGTCGCGAGAAAACCGTCCGCGCCGCGTTCGATCACCTCAGCCGCCGACCAGTAAGTCCGGGGCGCAGGGGTAGAGAGCGCGTTCCCGGCGGTGACCTGAACGAACGTGCCGGGCGGGAGTTTATGAATCCCGCGGTAGATGGAATGCGGACCGGGGATGTAGTTGTAGCGGAAGTAGAGGGCCAGGACATCGCGGTCGATTTCGGCTTCGAACTCGGGGTGGGCGCGGAGCGCTTTGAGTTCCGAAGCGAACAGGAGCGAGCTGCCGGCGCGGCCGTAGTAGAGAGGCTTTTCGCCGAAGCGGTCGCGGGCGAGGGTGAGCGTGCGCTCGCGGCGGTCCCAGAGCGCGAAGGCGAACATCCCGTTGAAGCGCCGCAGCGCGGGCTCGATGCCCCACTGTTCGAAGGCGGCCAGCATCACTTCGGTGTCCGAGCCGCCGCGAAAAGGGTACTGATATTCGAGCTGGCCGCGCAGTTCGGGGAAATTGTAGATCTCGCCGTTGAAGACGATGGCGAAGCGGCCGGAGGCGGAGAACATGGGCTGATGTCCGAGCGGGGACAGGTCGAGGATGGAGAGGCGGCGCTGGCCGAGGGCGATGCCGGCGCCGGCGTCCAACCAGAGTCCTTCGTCGTCGGGGCCGCGATGTTCGAGCCGGCGCGTCATCCTCGCGATGATCGATCGAGCATCGTGCGAGCGGGAGTGTGTTTCGAAAAAGCCGGCGATTCCGCACATGGGTCAGCTCGCGATCCTTTCTCGCATGGAGGGCGCCTGACCGGGCCGGGGCGTGAGCGTTCGATAGAGGTCGCAGTAAGCGGCGGTCATGCGGTCGAGCGTGTAGCGGTCGAGAAATGCGCGGCGAGCCTGGCGGCCGAGATCGGCGCGGAGTTGCGGATCGCCGGCGAATCCGGCGAGGGCGGAGGCCAGGGCTTCCGCGTCTCCGGCCGGAAAAAGAGCGGCGCACTGGCCATCCGCGGTCGCCTCGCGCATGCTCTCGATGTCGGAGGCGACAATCGCCTTGCCCGCGGCCATGGCCTCAAGCAACGAGATGGAGAGGCCTTCCCATCGCGAGGGCATGGCGACGATATCCGATGCGGCGAGCAGGTCTGCGATGTCGCTTCGGAATCCGGTGAACAGCGCATGGACGCCCATCTCGACGGCCTGGCGCTCGAGGGCCGGACGCTGGTCGCCTTCACCGGCGAGAACCAGGCGCAGGCGGGAGCGGACGGGCGGCGGCAGAAACCGGAACGCCGCGATGAGGTCCTCGAGGCCTTTTTGCCGGGACAGGCGGCTGTGGTTGAGAACCAGGATGTCATCCGCGGCGGCGCCGAGTTCGCGGCGGACGTCCTGCCGGTCGCGGGATCCGCGCGGTTCGGCGATGCCATTCGGAATGGCGAGCACCTTGGACTCGCCGCCGATGCCGAGTTCGAGCGCCCACCGCCGGTGGAACCGGCTGACGGTGACGATGCGGTGGCAACAGTGCGCGGCCAGGCGCTCAAGAGTGGAGTAGGCGGCGAATTCGAGTTTCGACGACTCTTCGTGAAAGCCGAACCCGTGGACGGTGTGGACGACGGCCGGGACGCCGGCCAGGGTGGCGGCCAGGCGGCCGATAAAGCCGCCCTTCGAGGTGTGGGTGTGGACCAGGTCGTAGGAGGCGCGGCGGAGCCAGGCCGACATGCGGGCCACCGCGGCCAGGTCGTGGAGCGGGCGGATGGCGCGGCCGATCCACGCGGCGGAGAACGTGCCGATGCCGGCCCGGCGCGCCGCCTCGACGGTAGCCGGGTCGGTGGCCAGCAGATCGACGGACCAGCCTTGCCGCTGCGCGGCTCCTGCCAGGGCGAGAATCACAGCCGTGCCTCCGCCCCACTTCGAGTCACCCAAGACATGCAACAGTTTCACGCGACCTCCCGATCGGCGATTTGGATTTCGCGAGGAAGGCGCACTTCGGCCGCCTGCGCGTGAATGTGGTCGAACTTTTCGGCCACGCGGCCGAGATCGAACTGCGCTTGAATCCGGCGGCGGGCCGCGGCTCCCAGCGCGGTGCGGCGGCCGGCGCCCATTTCGTACCAGCGCACGAGCGCGGCCGCCATTTCATCGGGGCGGCGAGGCGGGACGGTCCACGACCATCCGTCGAGCAAAGCCGCCGTGTCGCCGACCCCGGTAGCCGCTACCGGCACTCCGCAGGCCATGGCTTCGCCGACCGCGTTGGGGAAACTTTCGGCGGTGGATGTAAGGCAGGCCAGATCGAGCGCGGCGGTGAGCCGCGGAGCGTCGCTCCGCTCGCCGAGCAGGCTGGCGCGTCCGGCGAGTCCGGCGCGGGCGATTTGCGCGCTCAACTCGCGGTTGGCCGCATCGCAGCCGGTGCCGGCGAGGAGCAGGTGAAGCGGCACTCCGGCGCGGGCCGCGCGTCCGGCGGCGTCAATGAGGGTGGGATGGTCCTTCACGGGATGGAATCGGGCCATCATTCCAATCACGAAGGCGTCCTCGGCGAGGTTGAGTTCGCGGCGCACTCCGGAGCGCGCGGCGGGGTCCGGCCGGAACACCCCGCAATCGAAGCCGTTCGGAATGACAACGCCCGAGGAGGCGCAGTATCCGGCGGCTTCGTGTTGGCGCCGGGCGCGGTGCGAGTTATAAACGATGGCCTGGGGATGCCGGGACAGCAACCCGAGCGCGCGAATCCAGGCGCGCGTGCGCATCTTCTCGCTCGCCGGATCGTCAAGCGAGCCACGCACGTTCCACACGGAAGGGATGCCGAGCAGCCACGATGCGCAGCAAGCGGCGACGTTGCCGTGAACCTCCCAACCCGAAATCACGGCGGGCGCGATGGTCCGCAGCAGGCGGTTCAATGAAAACAGCGCGCCGGGCGAGGGCCGGCCGGCGGCCATGCCCAGCGAGTGAACGGGCACGCCGAGCTGACGGATGCGGGTTTCGACCGGGCCGCCCGAGCATCGCATCAGCGAGATGACTGCGGGGCTGATGCGCCGCCGGCTGCTGCGGGCGAGCAGTTTCGCCAGCATGGTCTCGGCGCCGCCGGTGCTCAAGCCGGTGATGACGAAGGCTACGCGGAGGGGCATCATGAGAGCGACCTCGATGCGCGGATGCCGGTTTCGAGCGGGTAGGTCCAGCGCATGGTCGTGGTCATGCGCCGCGCCGCCGGATAGCCCAAGGCAAGTCCGAAGATGAGCCAGGAGACGTTTTTGTTCTCCCAGCTGTTGGCGCAATTGATGATGGCCCAGGTCGCCAGGAGAATCGGCCAAAGCTGCCTTTCGATCCTTATGTTGCGGGGGCGCGCGCGGTAGATGGAAACGACGACGGCGAGGAACAGCGCCAGTCCCACCGCGCCGTTTTCGACCAGCACTTCGACAAAGCTGTTATGTCCGGCGATGGCGAGCGCCTGCATGGATCCGGTGGTGGCGACGAAGGTCCCGGCGCCCAATCCGACAATCGGGTGGCTCTCAAAGAGGTCCAAGGCGGTGGCCCAAACGTCCATACGGCCGTTGAGATCGCGCGCCGAGACCTGCTCTCCAACGGAGGACAGCCGTTTCCAGGGGACGGAATCGGAGAGCGTCCCCAGCAACAGGAGTCCCGAGACCACCACGGCGAGCGCGGCGATGCGGGTTTTCCAGGAGACCCCGGAAACGAGCGCAACGGGGAACACCAGGGCGCAGGCGGAGGCCAGCAGGCCGGTACGTGAAGCGTTCAGAAAGATGCAGAAGACGGCCGCGGGCACATAAACCGCGTTGAGCCAGCCGAAGCGCCGCCCGCCGGCGGCGGTGAGATAGGACGCGATGGGAATACCCAGGGCGAGCGTTCCGGCGAGGTCGTTGGGGTTGACGCCCGGCGCGGTGTAGCGTCCCTCGCCCCATACTTCGCCGTTCAGGAAGGCCATCGCCACGCGGGCCACCAGCACCCACTCTCCGAGCACAAAGGCCTGCATCAGCCGGAGGTGGTGCGATTTCGAAGAAGCGAACTGAAAGATCACCCAGGCGAGCAGGCCGAGTTGCAGGTAGGACAGCGAACGGCGCAGAGTGCGGTCCGGATCCTCGCTCCAGAAAATGCTGACCGAGGCCCACAGCAGGAACACCGCCATCCACGCGTGAGCGGCCACAGGCCGCCGCACCGAACCCCCGCGGAGCGTGGAGGCCAGCCAGATGACGCCCACCACCAGGGCGAGCACGCGGGCCAGTTGAACATTGCCGGGGAGTTGAATCATGTCGTCCCAGGGAATGGAGAAGGCGAGCAGCCAGGCCGCGGCGAACGCGGGCGGCAGCCGGTCTTCCGTGGTGGTGAGTTCGCCGGCGACAAAGGCGCGATTCTGCATATCAGATCTCCCTCTTGAACACGATTTCGATGGCGGGGCCGTAGGCGTCGGAGGGGACGCCATCGCGCCGCACCACGACCAGCAGCCAGCCGAGCGACAACAGCAGTTGAACGGCGCTGCCGCAGGCCTGTCCGATGGCGGCGCCAGCCAGTCCCATCGAAGGCACCAGCAGCGCGCAGGAGCCGAAGGTGACCAGGCAGGCCACGATGAGAACGGGGAATTGGACGCGGAAGTAGCGAGCCGAGGTGAGCGAGAACCCGGCGGCGCTCGCCGAGAACGAAATGATGCCGGCGATCATCAACCAGACGAAAACGCTCTTTTCACCCGCGTATTCGGCGCCGTACAGCAGCTCGAGAATCCAGTTGCCGGCCAGCAGCGAGGCGGTCAACCCGATGACGCCCACCGCCGCCGCGGCCGCGAACAGCCGCCGGCTCAGGCGGCGGAAACGGGGCATGTCGGTTCCATAGGCCTTGGCCATGCGGGGCGCGAGCGCCTGCCCGAGCGCCATGACGAGCAGGTTGGCCGAGACCGCGATATAGGCGATGGCCGAGAACACGCCCACTTCCCGGACTCCGCGATCGTGCTCGAGAACATAACGCGGGATATTCGCGTTCAGGGAGGCGAGCAGCAGCGTGGAGCCGAGCGGCCAGGACAGGCTCAGCAGTCCGGCGATGCTGGGCCAATGCCAGTCGGGGCGCCACTTGCGCGGTCCGGTTTCCTGGCGCACGGTTTCGAAGTCGAAGACCAGCAGGGTCAGGACAAAGCCCGCCGACAGGGCGATGATGCCGGCCAGGCAGCTGCCGCTGAGGACGATGGCGGCCAGCATCAGCGCGAGCGAAGTTCCGCCCTTGAGAATCTGCGAGGCGGCGATGCGCGCCATGCGCTCGCGGGACTGCAGAACGCCGTAGCCGACGTCGGTCAGCGATTCGGAGGCTTTCATCACGGTCACGGCGGCGAGCACGGTGAGGGTGGCCTGGTCGTAACGCCCGGCAAGGCCCACCACCGCGACGGCGGCCAGAAATGCGCCGGTGCCGAGAATCCGGAGCGCGACGGAATGTCCGAACCGGAAGCGCCCGCTCACGTCGGTGGCGAGCACGGTGCGCAGTTGCAGGCTGGTGAGCGTCAGGATAGGCGAGGTGATGGCCAGGCTGAGAGCGAACTGCCCCACGGTGGCCGGATTACCGAGGCGCGCGAGCAGGACGATGACGCCCCACTGCGCGGCTGCATAGAAAACGTTCCCCGCGAGCGCCCACAGAAAGTTGACGCTCAGCGACGGGGCGGGTTCCCGCACGGCGGGACAGGTTTCCGGAACTACCATGCGGCCACCGCGATTTCGTCGTTCAGCGCGCGGCGGCGTGAGGGGACGTGAAACGGCGCGGAGTGCGCGGCGGCGAGGACAAAGAAGAACCACGCGCCCGCCCCGCAGCGCCGCAGCGGGTAATCGATGACGGCGTGCAGCAGAACGGCGAGGAGCCCGATGCCCCACACGGTTCGAATCGCCGGCCGGACGGCGCAGGCGGCGAGAACGGCCATGGCGAGCGCCATCGGGAGCCCGCCCTCGGCGGCCCACTCGGCCCATTCGTTGTGCGCGTGATTGACGCGCGTGCCGTCGTCGAAGTGCGCGTAGGCGGGGTAGGCGGTGGGAAAGTTGCCCATGCCGAAGCCGGCCAGCGGGCGTTCGCGGATCATGTCGAGGGCCGACAGCAGAACGTTGCGGCGAAACTCGAAGGGGCGGGCCTCGCTCATGCGGCCGGCGAGCCGGTCCCATCCCGCCGCGGCCGAGAGCGCGGCGGCCAGCACCACGGAAGCCGCCATCGCCGGGGCCAGGCTCATGCGGCGCCTGGGTTGCCGCGCGGCCACCATCGCGAACACCACCAGCGCCTCAGCGATGAGCAGCAACGACCCGGCGCGCGAGGCCGACATCACCACCGCGGCCATCATCAGGGCCGCGGCTGCGGCGCACGCCGGCCGCCGTTGCTCGACGGCGGCGAGCAGCGCGAACGGGAACGCGAGCTCCATGAGCACCGCATGATCCATGTAGCTCGCAAACGGGCCGTAGATGTCGAGGTAACCCGATTCCCAGATCCACAGGAAGCGCCCGCCCGACGTGTAGCGCTCGAGCAGGGAGAGGATCGCGATGCCGCCGGCGAACAGCGAAAAGCGTTCCATCCAGCGGGTTGCCTGACCGGAGAAGGCCTGCGTGCAGGCGAAGAAGAGTCCCGCCATTGCGCACCAGCGGGTGGCCGCGGCCACGGTTTCATCCGGCGCGACGCTCCAGCCGAAGAGCGCCTGCGCAAGCGCCCACAGCACGATGCCCGACAGGATGCCGAGCGAGAGCTGCGCCCGCGGTGAGGGTTCGTGAAAAGCGCCGGCGCCCATCCGAAGCGCGACGGCGGTGGAGAGCACCGCGGCGAGCATCGCGCACACCGTCCAAGGTCCTTCGCACCACGCGGTGAGCGTGGCCGAGCCGAGCGCGGCGAACAGGGTCCATTGGGCGACGCGGGTCATGCGAGGTTTATCGGGACGCGACTTCGGCAAAGGCGGCCATTACGGAAGTGTCGAGCTGGCTCAGACCGGATTGGCGGCCGGCTTTCTGGAGGAAGCGCTGGTTGTGATAGAGCGGGTCGGTGTAGTCGGGAATGCGGCCGTGCTCGAGGGCGTCCTTCAGTTCGCGGATACCGTCGTCGACGTCGAAGCGGGCGCGGAAGCCGGTTACCTTGCGGATCTTGTCGAAGTTGACGCGGTAATTGCGGCGGTCGGAGTTGTCCACGTTCTCGACGCGGGTGGTTGGGAAGTACTGGCGGATTTTCGCGGCCACGTCGCTGAGCGTGTAGTTGAGCCGCGAGTCGCCGACGTTGAAGATCTCACCGCCCACGATGGCGGCCGGCGCTTCGAGAATCCCCATGATGGCCGAGGCGACGTCGTCGACATGCAGAAACGGCCGCCACTGCTGGCCGTTGAAGATGGTGATGACGCCGTCCTGGAAAGCTTTGGCGGTGAGCAGATTCACCACCAGATCAAAGCGCGGGCGCGGCGAGTTGCCGAAGACGGTAGCGAAGCGCAGCACGGTGGGATGGAAGAATTCGGTGCGCGCGGCGAGCAGCGCCGTTTCGCTGTCCACCTTGGTCTGGGCGTAGAGCGAGATCGGGCTGACGTTCGACCGTTCGTCCATCAGGTCTTCCGACGCTCCGTACACCGAACAACTGGACGCGAAGACGAGGCGCTCGACGCGCTGTCCCTTGGCCACTTCAATCAGCATGCGCGTGGCGGCGTAGTTGATTTCGAGCGCCGCCTGGCGGTCCTGCTCGCAGGCCGGGTCGCCGACGATGGCGGCCAGGTGGACGATGGAGCGCACGCCCTTGACGGCCGAGACGACGCTTTGGATGTTGCGGCAATCGCCGACGAGCAGTTCGCAATCCGGGTGTTCGAGCACCTCGCGGATGGCGCCGTGGCCGTAGACGAGAGAGTCGAGGATGCGCACCTTGCGTCCCGAGGCGAGCAGTTTGCGCACCAGAATGGAGCCGATGTAGCCTGCGCCGCCCACCACCAGAACGGGACCTTCGGGCGGCGCCGCCGGACGAACCGGCCGCACCGGCGCGGGATCGAGAATCCAGCTTTTCAGCCAGCGCGCGCCGAGCGTCCCGGCTACCACCATGATTAGAAACGCGAGCAGCGCGCTGCGCGGCAGCGTGCCGTCGCGCGTGGCGATGAAGCTCGCAAACAGGTAGATCAGGCTGGCCGAAACCGCGCCGCGCAGCGTGTTGCGCCATTTGTAGGCGGGCTGGTAGTGGCGTGAGGCCGAATAGAAGCCGCTCCACAGGAACACGCCGGGGAAGATCAGAGACAGCGGCAGAAACGTATGGAGGTAGTAAGCGCGCAGGAACATGGAGATGTCCCCGGCGGTCACCACCCCGTCCGCGCCGATGTGGATGGCGGCGGCAAGCATGAGGGACAGCAGACCGGCGATCTGCACCATCCCGTAGTCTGCGATTATGCGCGGCAACGCTTCGCGCCATTGAAGATGCAAGCGGGTTTCCATGATGGTGTTCTCCTAGCGGCGGTGCCCGAGCACCGTGGTTCTCACCGCGTCGATCACGTCGTCGGCGTCGGCATCGCTCATGCGTGGATAGAGCGGGAGCGAAATCAGCCGCTCATAAGCCTGTTCGGCGCGCGGAAAGGCGCCGGCGCGGTACTGGAACGAGGTGGCGTAGTAAGGGTGCAGGTGGACGGGGATGAAATGAACGCTCGCCCCGATGCGAGCGGCGCGCAGTTCGTCGATGAACCGGGCGCGGCCGATGGCGAGCCGGTCGAGATTCAACCGGACGGGATAGAGGTGGAAAACGTGATTGCGGTCCGGCAGTTCGACGGGCAGGCTGAGTTCCGGCAGGTCCGCGAACGCCCGCTCGTAGCGGCGCGCGATGGCCTGGCGCCGCTCGATGAAGCCGTCGAGGCGGCGCAATTGATGAATGCCGAGCGCCGCCTGAATGTCGGTCATGTTGTACTTGTATCCGGCCTCGGCCACTTCGTAATACCAGGAGCCCTTCTCGCTGTAGCGCTGCCAGGCGTCGCGGCTCATGCCATGCAGCGAGAGCATGCGGATGCGGCCGGCGAGGTCGGCGTCGTTGGTGGTGACCATGCCGCCTTCGCCGGTGGTCATGTTCTTGGTGGCGTAGAAGCTGAAGCAGACCGCGTCGCCATGTGTGCCGAGTTTTACGCCCTGATACTCGCAGCCGGCCGCGTGGGCGCCGTCTTCCACCACGAACAGCCCGTAGCGGCGCGCAAGATGGCTCACCGCGTCCATGTCGCAGGATTGTCCGGCGTAGTGAACCGGCATCAGCACCTTGGTTCGTGACGTGATGGCGCGCTCGGCCTGGTCGAGGTCGATGAGCAGCGAATCGTCCACGTCGACGAACACGGGGCGAGCGCCCAGGTGGACCACGACGTTGGCGCTCGAGCAGAACGTCAGCGCGGGCACGATCACTTCGTCGCCGGGGCCGACGCCGAGCGCGGCCAGGGAGAGATGAAGCGCAGCCGTGCAGGAATTGACGGCGATGGCGTGTTCGGCGCCCGTATAGGCGGCGAAGTCGCCTTCAAAGCGCTTCACCTTCGGTCCTGTCGTCACCCAGCCGGACCGTAGACTGTCGACAACCTCGGCAATCTCTTCCTCGCCGATCATGGGGAGGCAGTACGGCAAAAAGGACTCGCGGAGTCGTTGAACAGTGCCCGCGTTCATAGGGCTTTCCTCAGAGTTACGGAAGTTGCGGTGAGCCGGAAACCACAGGTTTCATAAAGGCGGCCGGCGGGGATGTTGCGAAATTGAGTGCCCACTTCGACGCTCGCGGCGCCTTGTGAGCGGAACCAGTCGAGCGAGCCTAGTGTCGCGGCGCGGGCAAGTCCACGGCCCCGCGCCGATGCATCGGTGGCCACCAGCAGAATCACGCCGGTGGGCGCGAGGCCCGGGTTCCGGTTCAGGCGGCAGGTGACAAAACCCGCCGGGCGCGACTCCCACTCGGCGACGATGACGTGGTCCGCCGCTTTCTTCAAACAGGAGTTGCGCACCCACTCGTAGTGAGCGCGGTCGGCTGCGCCTTCGGGCAACGCGCTATCGGCATGGAACCGGTCGTGGATGTAAGCCCGCCGGGCGATTTCGCAAAGCGGATCGAGATCGGAAGGACGGTAGTCGCGCACCCACCGGCGGGCCGGGCCCTCCAGATAAACGCGGTCGTCGAGCGGCAGGCTGAACGTCTGAATGCCGTCGATCATCTCGAAGCCGGCGCGCTCGAGGGCCTGAATTCCGGCCAGGTCGCTCGCGTTCACGCGGGCGGTGATGTGGCGAATGCCGCGCACGCCGGCGTCGTCGAGCGCGGCGCGGCAAAGCCGGTCGAGCACGCCCGCCTTGCCCTCGGCGGCGATCATGAATTCCAGGCGGGCTGCCGGAAAGCCGAAAATCCCGGAGTCCCAGTCGAGCCCGGACCACGCCACAGCGCCCTCAATGGAGCTGCCGCGGCGCGCCACCAGCGTTCGCGCGCGTCCGCCGGCGATGGTGGTTTCGACGTTCTTCCGGCGCGACTCGCCGAGCCGCGTCACGGCCAGAATCTCGACCGCCGTGATCTCGCCTTTTTCAGCCAGCAGAACTTCCACTGTTTACTCCTCGTCGCCTCAACACATACGGAATGGTGAGCAAAACGATGCTCAGGTCGAGCCGCGCCGAGCGGCGGTCGACGTACTCGAGATCCAATTGCTTGCGGCGGGCCCACGGAATCCCGTTGCGCCCGCTGATCTGCGCGAGGCCCGTCAACCCGGGCCGCACGGCAAGCTTGCGGCGTTCCTGCTCGCTGTAGTACCGAAGCTGGTCCACCAGGTCCGGGCGCGGACCGACGATACTCATGTCTCCGCACAGAACGTTGATCAACTGCGGCAACTCGTCGAGGCTGGTTGCGCGCAGAAAACGGCCCACGGCGGTGACGCGTGGATCGTCAGCCCCGGTGTACGCCGAGCCGTCCGGATTGCGGAGCGGCGGGGCGTTGTGAAGCATGGTCCGGAACTTGACGATCCGGAACGGGCGTCCGCCCCTGCCGAGCCGCGGCTGCCGGAACAGCGCGGGACCGGCGGAAGTCAGGCGGATAGCCAGCGCGATTCCAGCCATCAGCGGCGCGAAAACAATCAGCGCCGCTGTCGCTATAAGAAAGTCCACGATCCGCGGCATAGAGCGGCATCCGTAAATCCGGTTACGCCTCGGTCCGGTAATATTTGGCGTTGGTGTAGTAGTAGCTGTAGTAGTGGTAACCGGAGCTCGAGAGCCCGTCCACCTGGTTCAGCACCAACCCGAGCACGTTGGCCCGCAGCCGTTTCAGCACGCTGAGCACGGATGCGATGGCCTTGCGGTTGGTTTGCCCGGCCAGCGCGATGATCACCACGCCGTCCACCGACGACGCCATCTGCAACGTTTCGGCGAAGCCGAGCAGCGGGGGACCGTCGATGATCACCAGGTCGTAGTCCGAGGTCACTTCATCGAGCACGTCGCTCATGCGCTGGCCGATGATATCGGCGGCGCGGCGGCTGGGCGGTCCCGCCGGCACGACAAAAAGGTTCGGCGACGCGACGCTCTGCACCGTGACTTCGGCGAGATCCGCTTCGCCGGTGAGCACGTTGGACAGCCCGCGTGAGGAGTCGAGCTTCAGGTTCTTGTGAACCGTGGGACGGCGCAGGTCGGCGTCGATGATGAGCGTTTTCTTGTGCTGCTCGGCGTGTGAGAGCGCCAGGTGCAGCGCGGCGGTGGACTTGCCTTCGGCGGGCGCCGAGCTGGTAAACAGGATCGACTTCAGCCGTCCGTCGAAGTCGGCCAGAAGAATCGAGTTGCGCAGCGTGCGGATGGCTTCCTCAAAGCCGGAGACGCTGGCGTTCTGCTGGTTTTTGGGTGCCTTGACCAGCTCGGTGGTGTCCGAAGCGGGAGCCGTGGACGCCGCGGCGAGCAGCTTCGACAAGGAAGCGCGTTCCTTCACGGCGGGCAGCGTGCCGATGACTTCCGTGTTGAGCATGCGCGCGGTCTGCTCGGGGTCGCGAATTGTGTTGTCGAGCGTGTCGCTCAAAACCGCGGCGCCGATGGCGAGCACGGTCGAGAACAGGAATGCGAGCAGCACGTTCAAGCCGATTTTCGGGAAGATGGGTTTCACCGCCGGGCGCGCTTCGTCGGCCATGCGGATGGAGCTGTTCTGGAAGCCGGCGTTGATGCCCGCCTCGCGAATCTTGCGCACCAGTTCCTCATAGAGCTTCTTGTCGGCTTCGGCGCCGTCCTTCACCTGCTTGTACTCGAATGAGCGGGCGTTCACGCGGTCAAACTCGCCCTTGGTCTCGGCCACCGCGCGGGCCAGCATGCGCTCGCGGTTGAGCGCTTCCTGGTATTCGATTTCCACGCGTTTGCCGACATTCTGGCGCGCCAGGTCGAACTGCCGCTGCAGTTCGGCCAACTGCGATGCCGCCTTTTTGAATTCCGGATGATTGGCGCCGAAAAAGCCTTTCACTTCGGCGAATTTCTCCTGAGCCTCGTTCACGCGCTCGGCCAGGCGCTTCAGCGACTCGCCTTGCGTGGAGACCTGCGCCGCTTCGAGCGAACCGCCGCGGCTCGAATTGAAGGCGGCCTCCTTGCGCACGCGGTCGGCCTGCGCGTTGGTG